>OFFM01000433.1_pt1 | contig 34713 bp, 24 predicted proteins | sample 1521401 | NCBI WGS metagenome assembly OFFM01 (sample SAMEA3504118, study PRJEB24116) | mouse gut metagenome | biome: mouse gut; feature: mouse-associated habitat; material: faeces | place: Denmark | collected 2011
ATGCGGCGCGCATGCGCGCCGCATCTGAAAATGTACTGAATAAACCATAAATATAAAGTTAACAGATCTGCCTATGAAACATGACTGACCAATCATATCGCCATCGGAGTGTGTACAGGGAAAAATCAACGGACAACATCAATAACACACATACCTCTGATCGCGAATACACAAAGCTAACGCATACAGCCCATGAACTGCTGTTTGCCAATATCAATCTAAAAACTACATAATGAAAAAACTACTTTTGCTTATCACGGCAATCCTCGCCCTAATCCCACCACTCAGAGCACAGGATCCTGAACCGGAGGTAAGGACAATGCAATTCTTTGTTACTAATTCAGATGAGAATTACAATTCAACGAATCCGCTAAAATATGTTTTTACGAGTTCATCAGCAACGGCGAGTTGGTCTAATTTTACATCAGCTTTGGCAGGAGGTTCGACAAAGTATTTCCGCAAATTAACTAAATATAACGAAGAGAATAACGACTACGTATTGCTGGAAACTAACGTTAATGCAGGAGGTCGTCCTCCTGCCTCCGGTCTATCTTATAACACATCTAAAACGATTACGGTCCAATCCAATGGAAAGCTCACTTTCTCCATGTGTTTTGGAAAGATCAAAAGCGTCAAGCTGATTACGTCCACCAACGCCTCATCAGTTTCAAATCCTAACTTTACATTGAACTATTTTACAGCAAGTGATGCTAATAACTCTAAAAAAGTAAGTGCTTCCGCATCAACCGGTTTTGTGTTTGCCCCTATAGATGACTCAAAACCAATGACAATCGTGAGAGGCGTTTACAGTATATATATCCGTGAGATTCATGTGACATACGAGGTGGTGGAACCCAAAGCTCCATTGAAGCCTCAATTAGATATCTCGGATACATATCATTATAAGTATGACGCAGATAATAATTCTTTAGGTATAACATGTCTCCCGACGGTAAGTATAGTGAAAGTCCCGACACCTTCCTATGGATCGGCGATATATTATACTTTTAATGATGAAATACCCTCTCTGACAAGCACTTCGGATGCAAGTGCAAATACTGCAGATTCAAAATCGAAATGGGTGAAATATACAGGCGGTTCGGCAAAAACGAGCAATATTTCATTCGCAACTGTCAAGCCTGCCGATATGACAGAACTGGACAGTAGTGATTTTACTCTCCGTGTCATAGCTTATGGAAGTATGTCTGACAAATTCAGTGAGGAGCTGGTGACGAAATGCCATTATATCCATCTTCCATCTCCTAAAGTGGATGTGGCGAGCACTACTGCGATATCTGGTCAGACTTATGATGCTGCAACGAATACAGTCTATTATACAGGGGTCAATCCCGTGGTATATTTCAAGGCTGTAATGGGAACTGAAGCACCGATAATTTCGTGTTATACTACTGATCTTACAAATCCTTTATCAGGTGGAACTAAGGTGCCGTCATCGACTGAACCAACAGAGGTTAAATTCCCGAACTGGACGGAAGGAATGGATTATCCTCCTACAGGTACTACTAATGTTATCAAGGTATTATCCTACGTAAACAGCGGTTTTAATTTCATAGTATACGATGAATATTATACAGCTAATAAACAACCGTTTACTATTACAGTCAAAAGGGTGGCGCCAAGTGCCCCCAGTACGACCAGAATTAATGGCTACACCATTGATGGTGGTATTACACAATCATGGGATAATCCGAAAAGTGTGCGTATAAATGATAAGGTAGAATTTAATCTTGCTATCGAGGGCGCTAATGAGGTTTATGAGCGCTATTTCGATCATGAGCCTACAAGCGCCGAACTCTCTGAAAATTCTGCGTACACTAAATCGACCATAGAACCGCAGGGTGATAAACTGACAGTCACCAAAGCCGATAATTTGGATGTCGCAAATGGCAGGACCGAATGTTGGTTAGCTCTTAAAAACCACAATGAAGGTGGCTACAGCCAGCCGACGGTGATCCACATCGCGCTGCAGGGTCCTGCGGATCCATCGCTGAGACCGCTCTATGGCTATATTCAGGAGAAAGATGAATTTACGATACTGCCTTCCGCTTTCCGCAGCCTCATCGAAGTCGACGATAACACTACAGTGGTAAAATACCAGTTCCTTAAGGAAGTAAACGGTGTGACTCCGTCAGCACCCGATCCCTCCCAGTGGGAGTCATTGGATATCACGAGTGGTAGCACAGATTTTGATTCCAAAAATATCACCGGCAAGGGGCGTCTGTTCCTTATTGCCCAGGCTCCACTCGAGGGCAATGCTTCGGCAATGACAAGCAGCGATTATGTCTACTACGACTTCACAACTATCAATCCTACCGAGACCAAACTTGCCGATAAGAACAGTTGGGATGAGTCTCCGCTCGGCGAGGACGCCCTCGTGGTGATCAACGAGCCGCTGCGCATTATGGGTTTTTACGGCACCAACGCCGTTAACTATCCTCAGTACATGTACCTGATGAACAGGGACGGTCAGGTTCTTAAGGTGTCGGGCAACAGTAACAGCACATACACCGGAACCGGCGGTAAGATAGGCTGGTCGAGCGACATCCTGCAGCTCGACGGCAAGAATCTTATGGAGACTGTCTACGTCATGCCGGCAGGTAGTGTGGTAGGCCGCATTCATTTCAACGACGACAAGGATCTTCCCGAGCTCGAGGCTACACGTGGTGTGACGTACGATTCGGAGAACCTCACGCCGCTGTTCGGCGTGCCGCAGCAGGTCGATGACTGGACGTTGAGCGAAGCCGGTGCCAAGTTGCATAAGCTTGAGAACCGCACGGAGATAAACCGTGCGAACGACTTCGGACGCTACGTCGAGCTCCGCTCATTGAAGTGGCTCGATGCCAACAATGAGTTTGAGATGGCAGATAAGGACAACAGCCGCATGCAGCTCTACCGACGCCTGACGGTTACACTTCCCGACCAGACTCTCGAGAAAGATAAACTCTACCGTGTGAAAGGTTTTATAGGTCTTGCCGAAGGAAAACTCTCAATCTTCCCCATCGCTCCTATCGAGCAGTGCCCCGGCACGCCCAACCTCTACGCACCCAACCCGATCAAGCCGGGCGTTGACGATACCGACGATGAGGGTCGAATCACAGTTCAGGCTGTATCGGATGAGGTGGAGATCCGTGCCGAGGGACATGCTTTTGGAGCCTCGAAGTTCTTCTACACCCGCTCCGACCGCGAGAGCGAGGGTATGATCCCAGTGGATGACTCCACAAAGAAATTCGTTCTCGACCTTTCTAAAGATGCCGACATAAATGTTGATGTCTATGCACAACTCGGCGACATGACCAGTCTCATCCCCGCCCGCATCCGCGTGGTGAAGAAGGAGAGCGTCAAGGTCGAGTCGATCCATGACTTCAAGACCCGTGAGTTTGCCTCACCCTCCACTGACAGAATCTATCAGCTGGATAAAGAGAAGGGGCAGGTAATCATCGAGAAGATCACCGACAAGTATATATACGTGCGCGACTACACAGCTGATCCTGTCCAGCAGCTCGCCGACGATGAGCACATGAACCGTCTGCTGATACTCAACAACAACGGATGGACTGCTGATGTAGCCGACGCCAAGAATGAGAATGCAGAGCCGCGTGAGCTTCAGGTGGGCGACGTGATAACGAACTTCGCCATCGTTCCTACCCACGACCGCGGCAACCTGATCAGCAATGCCACGGGCTTCGCCCGCACATTCCGCCTCGTGGGGCATGACAAGGATGCTACCGGCAGCGCTATGCCGATAAATGCCGGTCCGAACGATAACTTCGCTTTCACTGCCGAGCACCGCATGCGCTTCGTTACCCTGAAAGGCGCACAGGTTTACCGTGAGAAGAACGAGGGTGCCGATAAGGATCTCTATCCTTACAACTATACGATCACGACAATCGACGGCACTCCCCGCATGCGCATGGATGTGTTCGTGCGCTCCGGATTCGCCGAGGCGTATGCCGAGAATACTCCTTTCAATCTGACCGGTATCGTGATGCTCGACAGTGACGGCAACGACACCAATGATGCCAGCAAGTTTGCGTTCGCCCTGCAGAGTTTCACCGGCGGAGGCAAGCTCGCGATGCCTGAGGTGTTTATTGCAGGCACATCTGACAGCGGTAAGGAAGATATCTCATATTCGCTTCCCGGAACCATAGAGATGAAAGCTCCCTCGAAAACCGCCGACGATGGCGTGCTCGCCGCCGGTACTGTAGTGAAACTATATTATGCGCTTGGCGGCATAGACCCCCTGAAGGATATTCAGGCACGCCGCGAGTATCAGGGCAAGAACTGGGAAACTGACAAAGCCGACATGTTGCTCGGCGACGGCGATGTTGAGATCCGCGTATTCGCGGCAGCACCCGGTATGACTCCGAGCGACGTGGTGACCCGCCGCTTCAAGAAGAACAGCCATGACGTGCAGTTCATCCTCAACTTCCTGGAGACGGCGAAAGAGGGTGAGAACTACCGCTTCACCGGCGACACTCGCGTTGTAGCCGTAGGTGGTGAATATCTCTTCGTAGCCGGTCGTGTCGGGCACTATCTGCCGATCCGTCTCACCCGCGGTTGGGATGGTCTCGGTATCACTTCCGGAAAGATGCTCACCGACTTCACCGTCGGTTATACCGTTGACGAGCATGGCAACCGCCTCGCCACAGCCGACGGCTTCGAGAGTACATTCAATCCCACCGACGCCGCTCCCGGCGAGACACTTCAGCCCACCCCCGACGAGGCTACAAAACTCAGCCTCAAGGATCACCCCCGTCGCCTTGTGCGCCTCAAAGGTGTCAAGGTGAGCGCACCGTCTATCGCCACCGCTGCCGATAACGGCATAACCGAATGGGAAGTGATGGAGCAGGGCGACAATGAGACCCATATCATGCCCGTGGGCAAACTCGGAGCAGTGAAGATCCTCGATGCCGATGGTAATGTTGAGGGTGATGCCTTTGTCGATGGCGAGAGCTACGATATCGTTGGCTTCGTGATGCTCAACTCCGCCCGCGATGCCAAGATGGAGATCTGGCCTGTGGAGGCACGTCATCTCAGCCGCGTGGCTGAGGTGGAGGTCAGCTTCAGTGCCGGCACTACCCGTCAGGTGAACTCTGACGGCGAGATCGAGGCGGCATTCGACGGTATGACCATGGTCACGCTCAGCTGCGAGACCCGTGGTGCCCGCATGCTCTACGCTCTCGGTCGTGACAACGCCGATCTCGTATGGTATGAGTATCAGCGTCCGTTTGCAGTCACAGCCAACGAGTATATCCATGCCAAGGCTGAGGCTGCCAATGCTGTGGAGAGCGATCACACACACATCGTGCTCACCCGCAAGGATATGGCGTCCGACGTGACATTCCGCGTCGACGACTCAACCCCCGGCAAGGTTGTGGTAACTCTGTCGGCTGCTCCGGGAGCCAAGATCTTCTGGTGGACTGCTCTGAACGAGAAGGAGGTACTGTACGATCAGGACACCCCCATAGTCCTTGAGGAGACTGACATGGTGTTTGCCTATGCCACAGAGAGCGGCAAGGTTGACGGCAAGGTCTGCAGCAAGTTCGTGAAGGTGACTGGCGGTCTGGGTGGAGACCAGAATACCGGAGACCGCGTGAGTGGACGCGTGGTGTTCAGCCTCGACAATTCCGAGGAGGGCAAGGTGAAGGTGAATATCAAACCTGAGATCATGCCTGAGGGCGACTGGGACATCTATTACACCACCGATCCCGATGTAATCCTCACTGCGAATACCGGAACACTTTATAGTGGAGCGTTCGATGTGACCGAGAGCAGCCTTGTGATGGCGATACTCGTGGAGCACAACCGTCCGGAGGCTGAGGCTACTGTCTGTGAGGTGTACGTTTGGGTATCTCCCACAGCAATAGATTCCGTTGGCGCCGACAGCGTCGACAGCGTTCGTGTTGATGGTGACTGCATCATCGCTCCGGCAGGCTCGGAGGTTTATGACCTGAGCGGACGCCGCGTGCGCCCCGAGGGACTGCGCAGCGGTATCTATATCGTGCGCACACCCGACGGCAATGCCGTTAAAGTAGCTATACGCTAATCCTGATTCAACAATAGTGACAGGGGCGTGGATCCGCAATGATCCACGCCCCTGTTTCATATTGCCACGCAGCGCCGCTCGCTCATGGTGAAGTTGCCGCTCGCGGGTGGGCAATTATGGGTGAAAGTCAGAAAACTTTCGTAACTTTGCGCACATGTTGCAACGCTTTCTGATCATTACAATAATATCGCTCACGGCTTCACTCGGTTTTGCGGCGTCAGCCAAGGAGCCTGTCGTGGCTCCATCCTACGCCTGGAAGATGCTTCCGCCTCTCGGATTGCACGAACCGGCGACAATCGACACATTGCTCTACAATTATTTCCGGCAGTATGTACCGTCGGAGGTGAGCGATGCTTATGCCACTACCGGCAACTACGGTGCCGAGGGTCTGAACATGATTCTCTCGGAGCGCAAGCCGATGAGCAATTTCTTCTTCCGCGATGCCCTCCTGCCATACATCCCCACGCAGGGCAACCATACGTTCTACAACACCCGCATACCCATGACCCTGCTAAGCTACGGCGCGGGTGGCGGACGTGAGAACGCGCAGGACCGTCTGAGCATGACATTCTCCGGCAATACGTCGCAGAAGCTTCAGATCGGTGCCATGATCGATTATCTCTACTCAAAGGGCAGCTATGAGAATCAGGCGGTGAAGAATCTTGCCTACGGTCTCTCATCATCCTACATGGGCGACCGGTTCGAATTCCAGGGATTCTACAACCATTTCAACACCACGCTCAAGGAGAGCGGCGGTATAACCGATGATCTTTACATAACTGATCCGGCGGTGATACAGGGCGGTACTACAAAGGTGAACCCTAAGCAGATTCCCACCCGGCTCACCGGTGCGCACTCGCGTCTGCGCGGCACGGAACTGTATCTCAACTCGCGCTACAAGGTGGGTTACTGGCAAGTCACTCCACCTGATCCGGAGGATCCCAACGATACCATAGAGCACCGTACCTACATACCGGTGAGCAGTTTTATCTGGACTCTCAATTACAACAACGGGCGCCATCGCTTCGATCATCCGATGCAGAGCGACAGTGATTTCTGGCGCAATACATATTTCACCACCGACGGCACGCACGACATGACCACCTACTGGTCGCTGAGCAACACATTCGGCGTGTCGCTTCTCGAGGGATTCCACAAATATGCGAAAGCGGGACTCGCCGCATATCTTACCCATGAGGTGCGCCGTTATAATCAGACTCCCGCCGATACGCTCGAACTACCCACGCCGCTACCTGAAGGACTCACACCATACCCTTACGACACGCGTATCGCACCGAACGCTACTGAGAACCTGCTGTGGGTCGGAGGTCAGCTTACCAAGCAGCAGGGACGGCTCTTGCGCTATGACGTTACGGGGCGTTTCGGTCTGATAGGGTCGGTCGCCGCCGATTTCCGCGTGGAGGGTAATGTCTCCACACTCATAAAGATCCGTCAGGACTCCGTGCGTGTCACCGCCTACGGAAGCATCTCAAATGAAGCGGCGCCATATCTGATGAACAACTATGTGAGCAATCACTTCGTGTGGCACAACGATTTCGGCAAGACGCGCCGTGTGAAGTTCGGAGGTCACATCACCCTTCCCCTTACGGGCACCTATGTGAATGTCGGGGTGGAGAACATACAGAATCTGATTTATTTCAATTCCGAGAGTCTGCCTGTGCAGCACGGCGGAAGCGTGCAGGTATTCTCGGCGGCTCTGCATCAGGATTTCCGCGTGGGTATACTCAACTGGCGCAACCGCATCACGTATCAGACCACAAGCTCGGCGGAAGTGCTGCCGGCGCCGAAGCTCGCTATATATTCCAACCTTTTCCTGCTCTTCAAAGTGGCGCGTGTGCTGCAGGTGCAGCTCGGTATCGACTGCGACTATTACACACGTTACTATGCACCGTCGTTCCAACCGGCTACAATGACATTCAGCAACCAGCGGGAGATCGAGGTGGGCAACTATCCTTTCATGAACGCATACGCCAACATGAAGCTGTCGCGGGCACGGTTTTATGTGATGTTCACTCATGTCAACCAGGGGCTGTGCGGCAAGAATTATTTCTCGATGCCTCACTATCCGCTCAATCCGCGCCGTCTGCAGCTGGGTGTATCTGTTGATTTTGCCAACTGACAATAACTATTATGCGTGAAATCCTGAAATCAAGGCGTCCGCGCCCCTACACATTGGTGATTCTCCTTATCGCCGTTATAGCCCTGATGTGGGCGCTAAGACTATGCACCCACTCCGGCAGGGGGAGCGATGGTTTTGTTTCGGCAGGAGGCGACACTCTTGACGTGGCTATCGAGTATAGCCCGATGGCGCTTTACCGCTATGCCGATACGCTCGGCGGATTCTCATACGATTTCCTAAGAATGATTGCCTCGGAAGCAGGTATTCCGCTTAAGTTTCATCCTGTGACTGCATACGAGGCGGCTGCCGGACGTCTTGCCGACGGCGATTATGATCTCCTTGTCGCTGCAATTCCGGTGACCACGCATGTCGACACGGCTATATTTGCCTTCACAGAGCCTGTGGCGCTCGACCGTCAGGTGCTCGTGCAGCGCCGCGATTCAGCAGGTGTGGCGCGCGAGTCGCAGCTCGACCTCGCCGGAGCCGAGGTGTGGGTGGTGGCAAATTCGCCGGTGGTGAACCGTCTGCGCAATCTGTCGTCGGAGATCGGCGATACAATAATTGTGCACCAGGATCCCGCCTACGGCGAGGAGCAGCTGCTCATAATGACTGCCACCGGCGATATACCATGTGCCGTGGTTGGTGAGTCGACCGCACGTGCGCTTGCCGACAGTTTTCCTCAGCTGCATGTCTCGACGGCAGTCTCATTCACACAGTTCCAGGCATGGATGACACGCCGTGATGACCAGGTGCTGCGGCAGCGTCTCGACACCCTCATAACAGCAGCAAAATCCACACCCGCATACATTGAGTTGCGTCACCGCTATGCACGCTGACGGTAGTAGAACAGAAATCAACCACACACGCATGACAGCAAATATTGGCAATAAGACGCTATTCGTCATTCCCGCACGCGGTGGCAGCAAAGGACTGCCGCGCAAGAATATTCTTCCGCTGGCTGGCAAGCCGCTTGTGATGTATGCCGTCGATGTGGCTCGCGAACTCGCTCCGGACAGCATGATAATACTGAGCACGGATTCGGAGGATATTGCAGATACTGTGCGCGGCTACGGGCTACCGGTGCCCTATATGCGTCCGGCAGAACTTGCCACCGACACCGCCGGATCGCGTGAGGTAGTGCTTGATGCCATGCGTTATGCTGACGGGCAGGGTATCGCTTACGACAATGTGTGCCTTCTGCAGCCTACATCGCCGCTCCGTACGGCAGATGATGTGCGCAGGTGCATAAATCTCTACCGTCCCGACCTCGATATGGTGACGACGGTAAAGGAGGTGAGCGCAAACCCATATTTCAATTGCTTCGAGACCGATCCTGAAAGCGGATGTCTGCGCATAGCGAAAGGCGACGGTTGCCTTGAGCGGCGGCAGGACGCGCCGAAAGCTTGGGAGCTTAACGGTGCCGTGTACGTGATCAATCCCGCTTCCATACGTGCTATGCCTTTCGGCAGGATGATGCGCCGGATGCCAGTGGAGATGCCAGTGGAACGGAGCGTGGACATTGACAGCCGTCTTGACTGGATAATAGCCGAGCATCTGCTCGCTGAAATGAAAAACTGATGGAGATGAACCGACATATCATACCTGATAGCGCCACGCTGCTCGATGCGTTGAGGATGCTGAACGACCTTAGCGGATCGGTGATGACGCTGCTTGTCACCGATGCTTCCGGTATCATGACTGGAACACTGACCGATGGTGATATCCGCCGCGGACTTCTTGCCGGCGCGCTGCCTGACACGAACGTGCGCGAGGTGATGCACCGCAGCTTCAAGGCTCTGCGTGGCGATGCTGACGATATCAGCCGTCTGCGTGAGTTCCGTCGCCGCGGACTGCGGCTTTTGCCGCGTCTCGACAGCGAGGGACGGATAACAGGTATTGTAGATACATCCGTAACCCGCTCGTTGCTCCCGTTGTCGGCGATTGTAATGGCTGGAGGTAAGGGTGAGCGTCTGCGTCCGATGACTCTGACGACTCCCAAGCCGCTGCTGAAGATTGCCGGCAAGCCGATCATAGATTATAACATCGATATGCTGCGTTCGTATGGCATCGAGGATATAAGCGTCACGGTAAATTATATGGCGGAGGCTATCGAGGAGCATTTCGCGGCCACAACCGTGAAATGTGTGCGCGAGGATATGCCGCTCGGTACGATCGGGGCGGCGGCACTCGTGAGTCGCACCCCCGACGGTGATACCTTGGTCATGAACTCCGATCTGCTCACTACAATATCGCTTGAGGAGATGTATCTGAGGCACACATCTGAGAATGCTGATGTCACCATTGCAGCGATACCGTATAATCTGTCTGTGCCTTACGCTATACTGACCACTGACGGCGCGCGTGTGACGGGACTTGAGGAGAAGCCGTCGTATTCCTACTACGCGAATGCAGGTATATACATATTCTCCAACCGTCTGCTCAACCGTCTGCGTGCCGACCGGCGTACGGATGCCACAGACCTGATAGCCGACGCGATCGCCGAGGGGGGACGCGTGGTTTACTTCCCTATCTCCGGCACCTGGATTGATATAGGATCTCCCACTGACTTTCATCATGCAGAGGAGCTGATGAGGCATCACGGTCAGATGTGATCATGACATGAACCGCAGTTTTTAAGGCGTGTTGTAGAAACATCTTCGCTACATGCGGTTGTTATATTATAAACGATAGAATTATGGCAGACTCAAATTTCATAGATTACGTCAAGATATTGTGCCGCTCAGGTAAGGGTGGCGCCGGCTCGCGGCATTTTCACCGCGCCAAGTATGTTCCGAAAGGTGGTCCCGACGGTGGGGACGGCGGTCGCGGCGGTCATATAATCCTGCGTGGCAACAGCCACATGTGGACTCTGCTCCCGCTCAAATACCGGCGCCACATCTTTGCCGGCAACGGCGAAAGTGGCGGTGAGTGCCGCAGCACCGGAAAGGATGGCGAGGATGTGATTGTCGATGTGCCGTGTGGCACGGTGGTGTTTGATGCCGAAACAGGAGAGTACCTGTGCGAGGTTAACGGCGACGGTGAGGAGGTGAAGCTCCTGCGTGGTGGTCGCGGTGGTCTTGGCAACTGGAATTTCAAGAGCGCTACAAACCGTACGCCCCGCTATGCGCAGCCCGGCGAACCGGCGATTGAGAAAGCGGTGGTGCTTGAGCTGAAACTGCTTGCCGATGTAGGTCTTGTCGGATTTCCCAATGCGGGTAAATCAACACTTCTGTCGGCAGTGTCGGCAGCGCGTCCGAAGATAGCGGATTATCCTTTCACAACCATGGAGCCTCAGCTCGGTATCGTGGAATACCGCGACAAGCGTTCGTTTGTCATGGCTGATATCCCCGGAATCATAGAGGGGGCAAGCGAGGGGCGCGGACTCGGGCTGCGTTTCCTGCGCCACATAGAGCGCAATGCGGTGCTTCTGTTCATGGTGCCAGCCGATGCAGAGGATATTGCCGCTGAGTATGCAGTACTGCTTGAGGAACTGCGTCGCTTCAATCCGCAACTTATGGATAAGCAGCGTATACTTGCCATTTCCAAATCCGACATGCTCGACGATGAGCTGCGTGAGGAGATAGAGCGCACGCTGCCGCAGGATGTGCCGCATGTCTTCATCTCCGCAGTGACAGGATATGGAATACAGCAGTTGAAAGATATGCTGTGGGGAGCAATAACCGATGAGCGCAATCAGATAGCCACCCCGTCGATCACCCACCGTCCGCTCGACGGTCATCACCGTGTGCGCGAGGAGGATGAATTCATATTCGACACCCCCGATATGCCTGAGGAGGAAGAAGAGGCTTGGGACGAGGATGATGCCGGCGACTGGGAAGAGGACTGGGACTATGAGTCGAGCGCTTCTGACGACGTATGATCTGCTGAATCTGCCCGGTATACACGCATTCAGCACATTGCGCGGATGTAGTGATCCGTCGGCTCCGTACGATGGTTTCAACACTTGTCACTACTCGGGCGACGATCCCGTGCATGTGTCAGTGTGCCGCGGCAGATTGTCGGAATTTATCGGTATTCCGCCTGAAAAGGTATTTATACCACGGCAGACTCATTTTGCGCGTGTGGTAACTGTTGACCACAATACAGACCGGTCTGTACTCGAAGGTGTTGATGCGCTTGTGAGCAGCACGGCAGGTACAGCGCTTGTCATACACACCGCCGACTGTGTGCCGGTAATGCTCGCCGATCCTGATGCCGGGGTGATAGCCGCAGCCCATGCAGGGTGGCGTGGCGCTGCCGCCGGAATCGTAAGCCGCACACTGGAGGAGATGGTGCGTCAGGGAGCCGCGCTTGAAAGAATCCTTGTGGCAATGGGACCGTGCATCTGCATGGATTGCTTTGAGGTCGGTGATGAGGTCGCCGCACAGTTTCCGGAGGAATGCGTGACGCGCTACGAGGGGAGGCGTCCGCATGTGGATCTTGGGGCTGCAATATTCAGAGAGCTAACGGCTGCCGGAGTCGCTGCGGATAATGTGGCGATGCCACCGGAATGCACGCGGTGCAACCCTGAGCGTTTCTTCTCGGCGCGCAGGTTGGGAGTGGAGAGCGGGCGGATTGCCAATGTGATCACTCTGAAGGAAGCGGACGGCGCTCGAATGCGTCGATGAAACTTCCGGGAGTGGCATTGTAGATGTTAACGCCTATGCTGTCGGCGTAGCGGCGCAGGGTGAAGTAGGATTTGAATGCGACATAGAAACTGTGGATCACTTCGTGCAGACGCACGTTGCGGTACACCTGACTGACGCGTTGCCGCTCCGCTTCGTTGTCTTCATAGAAATGCGGCTGTACGGATAGGACGGTATTGTCGTCGCCGACGGCAAGCGTGCGTGTCCATGAGTGGTCGGCTCCGGTTAGATATATGTTTCTGTAGCCCTCGCGTATTCCTGCCATGATTGCGGGAATGAGCACGTTGCGCGGGCGGGGGATGCCTCGTCCGGAATTGTAGACCATGCGCTCGAACCACCGGAATCCTCCGATACCCACAAAGTTGAATCTCTCTACAATCACATTGAGGTTATCGGTCGCGGGTATGCATCCGGCTCCGAAGGGGATATAGAGTGTCATCCGCCAGTCCACTTTGTCAAGATTGGCGCGTAGTTTCAGCAGGTTCTCGTTTCCTTCGGCAGCGAAGAAAACCGGATCAGCCATCAGATAATATCGCGGGCGCAGTGTGAAAAACTCAGGTGTGAGTGCGGCAAAATTCACTGCGAGCAGCGGGTAGCGCCGCAGAGCACCGGGGTGTTCTGTTATGGTCTGTGCAAGCGATGGTCCGTTGCCCATCACTATAAGCGTGTCGCCGCCGTCGCGTGCCGGTCGCGGAGCCTTGTGAGTCAAGGCTATCAGTTTTATGATGCTTTTGCCGGTAGCGGCGAGGTCAGCCGCCCAATCCGTGCATTTTTTTGTAAAGGCTTTGCTCATAAGTCGCAATGCCGCAGGGATGGTTGTGATCCTGCGGCATTGCAAAAGTACATACCTGCATGTTAACTGCCAAATTTCAGGCGGTGAAATCAGACAGGCAGGTTATTTCCCTGACGTTTACTTGAAGTTGATGAAGATGACTGCGGGATTGGCGTCATCGTCGGCATTTTCGAGCGGAGCGTATTCGGCAGCGAAGCTGTTGGGGTTCTCCTTGATGTATGCGCTTGCGACAGCCGGATCAATCACCGATATGAAACTGTTGTCATCGCTCTCGTTGAAAGGGAGTGTTCCGATCATCATGTTGTTCATGAAGTTGTCCGCTCCCGAGATATCGTCGACAAGATTGTTGAAATTGAGTTTCACGGCGTCCTTTCTTTCCTTGTCATAAATGTAGAGATTCATCTCACCGCGACTCATGGATATCCAGAAGATATGTGAGCCGGAAACTGATATGCCGGTGTACATTTCACCCGCAACATCCATTTTGCTGTTGGTCTGGCGCAGTGCATCATTGAGATCCTCGGTGTCGAGAGCATCGGATGTGTTGATCAGTTTGATAGTACGTACTTCGCCGGTGCTTGGTGTCACGAGGGCGAGGTCGTTGCTGAAGTTCATCTGCTGGATATATGTGCCGTCGGATAATTCAGGCAGACCGACAACTTTCGACAGGTTCCAGTCGTCGCATGCCTTGAGCATTGTGCGGATGGTGTCGCCCTTTTCATCGAGCTGCATAATCACATTACCGTTCTCAAGCGGCATGCCGCAGGCTACAAGCATTCCGTCAGGTGTGAAACGGATGTAATTTCCTGAGCGGACCGGAATCTCACGGTAGCTATCCGGATTTGATATGCTCTTTATAACCAATTTGTCGAACGACAGGATATAACAGCTGTCGCCTTCGACATCAAAGTTGTTTATGCGTTTCAACTCGCCCGGTCCGGCTCCTATTCTTGCGATCTCTTTCACAAACTTACCGTTCATGTCGAATTGCATGAGATGATTGTCGGCATTGACGAACAGACGGTCGCCATCTTTCCTTATGCCGGAGATCCTGCCTATGAGCAATGAGTCGGATGTTTCGAGCGGCACGATCTTTATGGATGACACGTGGTCGGAGAGCTTTTCGCTTCCTGTTGTCACAGCACTCTCGTCGACAATATATGTGGGTAATTCATCCTTGCTTGTGCAAGCAGCCATGAGCAGTGCGATTACAGCAGCAGTCGTGTAACGAAGTGATTTCATTTTTTAGGGGTTTGATTGGTTTTGTGGCAAAGGTAGGGAATAATAAGGCATGAATAGAGCGGGAGAGCGTTAAAAATAAAAAAAAAAGGAGTTAGGTGGAAATAGGGCAAATAAGGCAGATAAGGCGAATAGGGCGGAGGGGGCGAATAAGGCAGTGGCTGTGCCCGTCGGGGCACAGCCACTGGGATTATGCTTTTATGGAGATGCGCTGAGGTCAGAACTTGACTCCTGCGGTCAGCACGATCTGATTCTGGTTGTCGGTGAGTTTTGAGCTTACGGGAGTAGCGGTGTACCGGTTGGCTGTGAACGGGTGGAATGTGCTTTCGCGGTGACGGTGCACGTATGCCGCATCAACATAGATATTCTTGTAACGGTAACCAAGTCCGCAGGAGATGTAGTTTGTGGTCTTGTCGAGCGAGTAGGAGGGTGTTGTTTCCGTGTCGTCGGGACCAGAGGTGTAGACCATAGTCTGGCTGTTCTGTACCTCGGTTGTTGTCGGCGATGACTGTATGGAGTATCCTGCGCGCACGCTCCACTGTGGAGTGAGGCGGTACTCGGCACCGATGCGGAGAATATTGACAGCCTTGTAGTATGTAGCCACATCGGCATTCATGTCGGTGTATTCGTAGCCCTGGTTGTCGCGTATGCTCATCTTCTGCATGGGGCGGTATTCGTAGTCAAGGCTGAGGATGCCTTTAGAGCCTATGATACCTGCTACGCCAGCCATGAGGCGCCACGGCGTGCGGAGTTTCCACTCGAAGTAATCGGTATAGCCCTCGTTGGTTTCGGTAAGTCCGCTGAGACCGCCGCCATAGCCGTAGTCGATCTGAGCCCATCCCTCCTGCTTGAGATTATAGTAGGTGGGGGTGTGTACGGCAAGACCGAAGCGGAGTTCATTGATGGGGCGTATTATGACACCGGTCTTGAAGTTGAATCCGGTTCCGTTGATGTGCTTCCAGCTGTCGAGCCCGAAACCGCCGGCACCGGTGACTGTGTGCGAACCGTCGGCATCGGCGGGGATGCGGGCGTTATCCATATCCTCGGTATAGTAGACTGAGGAGTTGAAATCAATGTCGGTGATGCCGAAACCGATACCCCAGTAGACGATATTCGATATGTTTCCGCCGAAGTTTATGGCGTACTCATCCACATAGCCTTTCTCTACGACATCAAACGAGCCGTAACCGGTTGTGCCGTCCTGCCAGAGACCATTGTACTGACCGGTGGCTCCCACAGGATTGATAAGATAGCCGTTATATCCGAGTATTGACATCCAGGGTGCCTGGTCGTCCATGTAGGGGTTGAACTTGTCGTTGCCTGTGAGCTGTGATGAAGCCCATCCTTCGGCTGTGGTGTATCCGGCTATATAGTTTGACAGCGAGCCGTTGAGCTGCGGTATATTTCCCCGATAGGCACGGTCGAAAGAACCGATCCTGCTGTATGAAGCGCCCCAGTTGAAGTAGGGCATTATGTCAGAACCGGTATATACAGCGCCAATGTAGCCGAAGTTGTTGCAGTTGACTTTTGTCTGCGAGCGATCGACAGCGGCGTTGAGGGTGAGCGATCGGACGCTTTGCGCGTTTATGTCGAGCGTGGCTGATATCTCGCTGCTGCGGTACACTCCTATGCCGCCGGGATTCTGGTTGAGGGTCGAGAGGTCACCTCCAAGTGCAGTGAAGGCTCCTCCCATCGACATGAAGCGTGCGGTACCCCTTAGCTCGTGCTGCGACAGGCTGTAGGCGTCGAGAGCGGTCTGTGCGGATGCTCCCGTTGCAACAGTGGCGATGAGCAGTGATGCTATGGTCAGATGTTTTGTAGCCATGTTATGGGTTTGTGAAGTGTGGTTTGGAATCTTAGTTGCTTAAATACACAAGCCGATAGTGTCCGGCTAATGCTGTGGTTCAGTGACGTCCGCGTGACGAACCTCCACCCGAACGGCTTCCGCCGTTGTTGAAGCCTCCTCCGTGCTGTGAGCTTCCTCCGCCTCCGCGGTAGGTAGCGCCGGAGTTATTGCGTCCGGGTCGGGTGTAATTGTTGTAGTTGTTGTTATTATTGTTGTTCGACGGACGCGTGGTGGGTTGATAGTTGTTGCTCGGGCGTGTCGACGGACGGTAGTTGTTGCCAGGACGCGATGTGGGACGGTAATTTGAGTTGCCGTACCTGTGTGAGCCGGTAGCGGGTCGGTAGCCGGCTGCGGTGTTGCGCCGCACAGCACCGGGATGACGCGGGTTGTAGTAGTGAGGGCGCGAGCCTCCCCATCCGCCTCCGGTCCATCCCCATGACCAGGAGGGTCCCCATCCCCACGAAGGACCCCACCCCCATGACCAGGAGGGACCCCATGACCATGAAGGTCCCCATCCCCATGCGGGACTCCAGTTCCATGCCCAAGAGGGTCCCCACGACGGATACCATGGCGATGTCGCCCAGTACCATGGTGAGTACCATCCATAGCGTGGATAACCCCAGTAGCCGGGAGTGTTCACGTATATGTTGACCTCGGCAGGTTCTGCATAGTAGAGAGCGGCGATCTCGGGATCGGTCGATGCTGCTACGACAGTGGGATTGTAATAGCGCTCGATCTGGCGGGTGTATGCGTAGTCGGGGAGTGCGGTCAAGGTGTCGGATGCTGTGATTGATGCTGAATCGGGACGTCCGAAAACACCACGGCGATTGTACTCGTCGACGCTACGGTTGACGCCTCCGCCGGTGACCGTATAGGTGTCGGCTGCCGGGTAGTCTTCCACAGGGTAGAGAATATAACCGTTGGTGCGCGCGGGTGCATTCTTGCGCTGTTCGGCAGCTTTTTTAGCCGCTTCTATGTTCTTATCCTTGTCTTTGTCGGGATTGAAGTAAATGTCGTCGTAGTAGCTCTGTGCGTTGAGCGAAGCCGCCGCGCAGAGAGCCAGAGCGAGAGGGAGTGTGCGGTTGATGATGTGTTTCATACTGACGATCATTTTGCTGTTGTATTTGTGATGTTCGTGTCACAAAGTTAATGAATATGGTAATTCAAGCCAACATCCCGTATCAAAATAGGGAATTTTTAACAACACAGCCGAAGAAATCACCAATTTTAGCATGCAATTTCTCCGGTTGTGTTTCACGTTTTTGTGCAACGGGTTATTTTGCAGTTGTCAACGCTCCCTGTCGTAGAGTGCCGGGCGCATGTCGTAGCTTACCATAGCTATCGAGAAGCCCCAGTAGATGAATGCGAGGGATGTGAGGAAACTTGTCATCATCATGTCCTGTACCCATCCTGCTTCGATGAAGAAGAAGCCAATGACCATCAGCAATATGCCATTTACAAGATAAAGCCACCAGTAGCGGCGCTGACGCTGGCTGACGGAACTTATGATGGCGCTTATGCCCCAGAACAGGAAAACGATGGCTATGAAGTATGGGAATACGGCTTCCGAGAGGACTATGCTGCGCACGAGCATGAATCCGATAAAGAGGTCGATCACTCCTCCGGTGAGCCACCATCCCCATCCGCGCGGGTGGTCAGGTCCGGCGGCAACACAGAGCTGCACGATGCCGGCGAGAACAAGCATCCATCCGAAAATCTGTGAAGATACGGCATAACCGGCTACCGGCCACAGCCAATAGGCGAATCCGCATAGAACCAACAACGAGTACAACCCACCAATAGCGGGATACACCCCAAAAATTGAGTTTTGACGATTTCATAATCAATGTGTTTATATGTTATATACTTATAACAAGGTTGGTAATGAATTGTTTTCTCTGAATCCTGAGAGGGCAGTGCAAATTACGGAGGTAGGCTGCGCTGCGCTCGCGCCATACCTCCGCCCCTACAAGCTCCGCCTCTAAGGGCTGCTATGGAGTGAAATTGCTGCTAAGGCAAATAGGGCAGATAGGGCAAATAGGGGAGATAGGGCTAGTAAGAGGGATGGGAGGAATATGAAAGCGGGTGTGCCAGATTGGTTGGCACACCCGCTGTTATTGTGGTCTTTTCAGATAGACTTTTGTTATAGTCTTTTCTGATGGACTTTTGTTGTGGTCGTTTTCAGCTATTGTTGTGGCTGAGGGGGGAGAGGGTCATTCGGCAGGGCGGAGGATGACGGTGCGGTAGTTGTTCTGACGGAGTGCCTCGGCGAGGAGTGCCTTTACATCGTCGGCGGTGATGGCGTTGATCACTTCCACGTCGCCGTTGAATGTGTCGATGCCGTCGCGGCTCCAGCCGGTGATGGCGCTCAGCCAGTTGCCGTTGCGCTCCTTGCCCTCGGTGAGCGACTTGACCATGTACTCCTTGACCATGGCAAGCTCTTCGGGGGTGATGTTGCGTGTGAGGTCTTCCATCTGCTCGCGGATGATGGTGAGGACTTTGTCCTGCATCTCCGGTTTCATGGGGAATGCTGTCTGGAGTGTGAACGACTGGGGTGTGAGTCGTGCGAGCGATGCGGATGCCCCGATCGAGTAGACGGCGCCTTCTTTTTCGCGCACTATGTCATTGAGACGGCGTGAGAGGAGCTGTCCGGCTATTGATGCCACTTTCTGATTCTTGGCGGTGAAGGGTATCTCAGCCCAGTCGAGCACCATGGCGTAGGTCTGCGGTGTCTGCATGGGTGTGGAGTAGACGTCGGTAGCTGATCCGCTCTTGATCAGGAAGTCGGGATCGACCGCAGGATTTTTGACAACCGCCGCGGGATCGGAGGGGAGTGTGGCGATGTACTGCTCGACGAGCGGGCGGAGTGAGTCGACATTCAGATTGCCGACGAATACAAAGGTGAAGTCGGCGGCATTGGCTGTCATTGCGCGTGAGATCTCTATGATCTGATCGCGGTCAGCTTTCTCGACAAGCTCGGATGTGAGCTGGCGCACACGGGGTGAACCGAAGAGGCTCTCAGTAACCTTGCTGCTGAAGATGAATGTGGGGTCGGATTCCTGGTTGTGGAGAAGTCCGATGTAGGATTTCTGCAGTGCCTCAAATTCTTCGGGTGTGAAGTTGGGCTGGGTGAAATTCATGTAGATCAGCTCCATGAGTGTGGGAAGATCCTTGGGTGTGGTGTTTCCGCTTACGGAGCGTGAGTCGTCGGACCAGCTGAGACGCACACCTGCCTGTTTTCCGGCGAGGTACTTCTGGAGATCCATGTTGGTGTATGTGCCGAGACCAGCCTGGGAGAGAGCGTTGCCCATGAATGCGATGCTGGGGGTATAGTCAACGCCGAAGCGTGAATAGCCGCCGTTGGCAACCGCTCCGAACAGTATCTCGTCGTCCTTGAACTGTGTGGGCTTGACTATCACGTGGGCACCGTTGGAGAGTGTCCATTCGGTAGCGTCCCAGATGTCGCTGTGTGATATGGCGATAATCTTGCCGGGGGTGGGAAGAGCGGGGATGAGGGGTTCATCCTTGACCTCGTCGACGAAGGGTTCGATGGTCTCACCGTCGACAGCGGCGAGTGCCTCCGCGAAATCATTGTCGGTGGGATATTTGATGCCTTCCTTTTCGGGGAGGAGTGCCATGAGCACGCGGTTGTCGGCAGAGATGAGCTGCGTCATGACGGCGTTGATCTGCTGCACCGGTATGGCGTTGGTGATCATCTGCTCAAGCTTATACTCGGTCTCGATGTCAGGTATAGGCTCGTTGAAGAGGAAGTTGTCGACGTACTGGTTGACGAAGCTTACCGACTCGCGCTGGCGGCGGTTGTTGTAGGCGCGTTCGGCGCGTGAGAGATATTCATTGCGTGCACGCTCGTATTCGGAGGGGGTGAATCCACCGCGTACGGCACGGAGCAGTTCGCGGTAGGTGGCGGCGATGGCTGTGGGCAGGTCGCCGTCCTTGGCGAGCGCCATAAGATTTAGGGCGTCCTTGGTGTGAGCCACGAAGAAGTTGCCAAAATCAGCCTGTGCGAATGCGAAGGGAGCGTCGGGGCGCGATGAGATGTCGGCGAGACGTGTGTTGAGCATGTCGGCGATCATGGACTGTATGTAGTCCTGGATGTAATAGAGCTGTGTGTTCTTGAGTGAGTCGGGGAATGCCTCGCTCTTGAACATGAGCTGCACGATGGCGTTGCTCTGCTCAGGGTCGTGGCCGATGGCGTAGATAGTTCCCTCGTTGTCGCTGACGGGGAAGTAGACGCGCTCGGCGGGATCAGCGGGCATCTCTATGTCGGCAAACATCTCCTTGATCTTGGCTTCGATGCGGTCGACGTCGATGTCGCCGACAACGATAATGCCCTGGAGGTCGGGTCGGTACCATTTCTCATAGTAGTCGCGGAGTGCCTGGTGGGGGAAGTTGTCGACCACATCCATGGTTCCGATGGGGAGACGGTCGCCGTATTTGTCGCCGTTGTAGATGACCGGCAGGAGGCGCTCGAGTATGCGCATCTGTCCGACGTTGGAGCGTCGCCATTCCTCATGTATCACGGCGCGCTCGGCATCGATCTCCTCGGGGAGGAGGAGCAGGTCGTTAGCCCAGTCGTGGAGTACGAGGAGACAGCTGTCCTGCACACCCTGCCGGGCGACTGGAACGTTGCTGATGTTGTAGACGGTACGGTCGAAGTCGGTATAGGCGTTGAGGTTAGCTCCGAACTTTACGCCTACGGACTCGAGGTAGTTGATGAGGTTCTTGTCGGGGAAGTTGGTGGTGCCGTTGAAGCACATGTGCTCGAGGAAGTGGGCAAGTCCACGCTGGTTGTCCTCCTCCTGCATAGATCCTACTTTCTGCGCGATGTAGAAATCAGCCTGTCCCTTAGGATACTCGTTGTGACGGATGTAGTAGGTCAGCCCATTGTCAAGGCGTCCGATCCTGACATCCGGATCGACCGGCAGCTGAGGTATCTGCTGTGCCTTGACTGCCGACGGCAGCATAGCCACGACAAGTGCGGCAAGCGCCATGCGGATTGAAAATCTCATAAATGTTAAGTGTAAGTATTGTCTGTGTTTTAGTTCATCAGACGCAAAAGTAAGGAAAAAATTTCAGGTGAGGGTAAAAAAAAGGAAAATAGGGCTTATAGGGTGGCAGATAGGGTAAATAAGGCTAATGGGACGAATAGGAGGATCACAGGAGGAAGCCGACGTTGTCGATATAGAGTGTGAGTCCTTCGGTGCCGACGTAGGGTTCTCCGTTGCCGGAACTGAACATGACGATGACATGGGTAGGCGTGGCGTCGGGTGAGTCCCATCCTTCCTCAGGCACGGGCACGAGTTTGCCGCGGGAGTTGCGGGCGTAGTATGAGTTCTCACCGTTGCGCAGCGGGAGCCAGTTGAGGGAAGGATCGGAGGATACGTTGCCGTATTTCAGGGGGATTGTATGACCGTTTTTCCATGCAGATCCGTTTTTGAACAGTTCGCCACCGGTGGCGATGCGCTTGGCGTGAAGATTTCCATCGGCATCTTCCCACCGGCGTTGAAGAAGGATGAATATGACGGCGTTGTCGCGCCCCTGCAGGGTCTTGCGGCTGCCGAATCCGGTGGACTTCACGCGGGTGTCGGTCTGTGGCATGTCGACCATGTAGTCGAGCTGCAGTGCCTTCGGGCGTTTCTTATATGGTATGCCCATCTCCATCTTTGCGTAGGGGTTCTTGGTGCTCGATATCGGCTCGACCATTTCGCCGAGAAACATAGAGCCAGCCACCATGACGTTCATGTTGATGAGTCCGAGCACCTTGACATTCTCCATCTGTGTGCAGAGCTTGGCGGCGGTGTCGCCGGGGCGGCGCTGGTAGGGGTAGACGGCGTTGGAGGCTTTGGTGACCCCAGATACGCGTGCGTAGACGTTGCTGGTAGCCCATGGGGATCCTCCGAGGTTGCGGTAAGGCTGATTCTCGGTGATGGTGGTCGTCGGTCCGACTTCATAGACTTTCTTCTGGTGTCCGCCGATGACGACGGATTCGGTTATAGTGCGTGTGACCCATTGCTCAAAGTCGCCGTAACGGATTTTGTCGACGGTCTGTGCGTAAGCCGTATCAGTAGCGGCGAGGGCTATGAGCAAGTATATGAAATAGTTGAGCTGACGTGTCATGTTTATGTGTTTTGTGTGTGGCGATGTGTCGTCACAAATGGGTTGCAAAAGTAGTTATTATTTCTGATGTCTGTGACATGTGTCGAACTATAAGCCAATGAAACCGCCATACGGACCAAATGTGTCAGAACCGGTAGGTAAGTGTGAGTCCCATCTCCATGCCGTCGCGTCCGGGGAGCACCCAGCTTGATCCGGAGAGTCCTTCGCCACAACGCTTGGCGCTGCGGCGTGCGACGCTGCGCTGTGTGCCGCGGAAGTATCCGACGAGTTCGTTGACCGGGTCACAGAAGAATGCGGCAATGTAGCCGAGCACCGGTGAGCCGAAGAGGCGGTAGCCGTTGTTGACGATGCTGCGTTTGGCGAGATAGAAGCCTTCGCCCATGAGTGATCCGACGACGGGGGTTATGACGAGATCCTGTACGGAGGGTATCTCGTTGAATGCCTCGAAACCGTACTCCCAGAAGAATGTGGAGATACAGAAACTGTAGAGGAATGATCCCCAGCAGTTGAATCCGCAGCTGCGCGCGCTCATGTAGTATGCCGCTCCTCCGTAGGGGTGGAGGATGAAGTTGAAGATGAATTTGTCACCATCCCAGACGGGACCTTCTTTGATGTGGCGGATATAGCGCTTGAATAGTGGCGTCTTGCCATTCTCGGCGCGGTTCCAGGCTGTGGATTCCTCAGGCAGGCATTCGAGTATAAGGAGTGTCGATACGCCTCCGCCGACGAGTACGCCGGTATTGATCCATAGCTGTTTCCAGTCAGGCAGGCTGAGAGTGCGTGAGTAGGGGAAGTCGTACAGGCTGAGCTTTACGGCGGGTTTGAATTTGCCGAGTGTGAGCTGCGGCGCGGGTATTGAGGTGATGGATTTCCGTATGTCGGGTGAAGGGATGTTCAGCCTCTGTTCCCCTATGGGGAGCGGGTCGAGTGCTACTGCGGCTGAGTCGGTAGCTTTCGCGCCGAGAGCCCCGAACAGCATCGCGCCCGTAACCAGAAGCATGTGAAATGTTGCTCTCATAATAAGTGATGTGTTTATAGTTGAACGTATCGTTGTGATGTATTATTGTAACACGTTTGTAACACGTTTGTATCTCTATGGCGAGCGAAATATGTGTGAAAAACTGTTTAAAAGGGGGTAAAAACGCCGTATATTCAAGCAGTGTAGATAAAATGGCGAATGCGGAAAAGGATAGTATGCCGACAATTGAGTAATTTTGCCGGCGTAATGAACAACATGAGAATCAATATACCCTGTCGGTTGTCGATGTATTTGCGGGCAGTGATTGTTGTGTGCGTTGCGTTTCTGTCGGTGATGACAGCAGGAGCGACGATTGCACAGGATTCAGTGCGCGGAAGGCAAAGGGTGGCGCTCCATGTGGAGGAGCCAGCTGACACGACTGCACCGGAGCACAACATATTCAAGCGCATCATAGCTTACTTCGATGATGCCAACAAGCCGAAAAGCAACAAGCGGTTTGATGTGAGCTTTATCGGTGGTCCGCACTTTTCGTCGGACACGAAGCTCGGACTCGGTCTTGTGGCTGCGGGCAATTACCGTCATGACAGGTCGGATACGCTGACGATACCGTCGAATGTGTCGCTCTATGGCGATGTGTCCACCGTGGGGTTCTATCTGTTAGGACTGCGCGGCACGCATCTGTTTCCTCACGACCGCTACAGGATAGAGTATAATCTCTATTTCTATTCCTTTCCGACGAATTTCTGGGGTATAGGATATGAGATGGGTAAGAACGATGAAAACAAGTCGAAGTTCAAGCAGTTCTGTTTCAAAGGTTCGGTGTGGGGTTTGAAGCAGTTTGCACCGGGACTGTTTGCCGGCGTGGGTGCCGAGTACAACCGTATAGAGGCGCACAAGGTGGTTAATCCCGAACTTTGGGAAGGTGAGGCAATGCGTACGAACACTACAGGCTTAGGAGTCAAGATACAATACGATACACGCGACAGCCATACGGAACCTTACAGCGGATGGCTTACATCGGTAGAGCAGAAGTTCTGTCCCGGATTTCTGGGGAATAAGTATGCTTTCAGTTTCACAGCTGTGCGTGCGTCGCATTACCGCAAGGTGTGGAAAGGGGGTATTCTCGCGGGGCTCGTGAACGGGCGTTTCGCATACGGCGATGTGCCGTGGGGGATGCTGTCGACGTTCAGCAGTTCAAGCGGTATGCGCGGCTATTACGAGGGTCGCTACCGTGACAAATGTGAGGTGGATCTGACGCTTGAGTTGCGGCAGCATATCTGGCACCGCATAGGTGCAGTCGCCTGGGTGGGTGCGGGGACAGTAGCACCTTCGTTGGGCGAGATGCGTTGGCGCAAGGTGCTGCCTTGTGTCGGCGTAGGCTACCGTTGGGAGTTCAAGAAGCGCTGCAATGTGCGGCTGGATTTCGGTATAGGGAGAGGTGAGACCTCTTTCATGTTCAATATCAATGAAGCATTCTAAAAATAAATATTACAGGCTGTCGGGGGCATTGATGCTGCTGACGCTTGCCGTGTGCGCGGTGCCGAACGTGGCTCTTGCGTTTACAGAGGATATGAGTGTGGCGCAGCGTATCGCCAATGTGCTGCTGCCTGTGGGAATATGGTGGCTGCTGCTGTCGCTCACGCGTAAGATCGGCAAGGCGGTGCTGTGGATGTTTCCGGTGATGTTTTTCGGGGCATTCCAACTTGTCCTGCTGTCGCTTTACGGTCGGTCGGTGATAGCTGTCGACATGTTTCTGAATCTGGTGACGACAAACGCCGGTGAGGTGGGCGAGCTGCTTGGCAATATGGCGGGTGCCATCGCAATGGTGTGCGCTCTATATCTGCCGCCGATAGCGGGTGGTATTGGCGCATGTGTTAAGCACTGGGCACTCAACGATGGTTTCATGCGGCTCAACCGCAGGCTGAGTGTCTGCTGCATAGCAGTGGGTCTGCTGGCGTTCGGACTCGGTTTCGCGTCGTCGCGTCCGTACCGTCCGCTTGCTGATCTTTACCCGCTAAATGTGCTATATAATGTAGGGCTTGCGGTAGACCGCACGGCGCGCTTCGGTGGATATGCGGAAGCGGTCGAGAATTACCGGTTCCATTCGGTGTGCGAATTGCCGGACTCGTGCCGGCGCACCATAGTGCTTGTGGTCGGGGAGACCTCGCGTGCCGACCGTTGGGAAGCCTGGGGGTATGAGCGGGAGACCTCGCCCGGTATGGCTGCCGATACGGGATATGTGTATTTCCGCAACACGCTGAGCGAATCGAACACCACGCACAAGAGTGTTCCCATGCTGCTGTCGCATCTTACCGCCGATACGTTCGCAGATTCGCTGTATAATGTGCGCAGCATCGTCAGTGCATTTGATGAGGCGGGTTACTCCACGGCTTTTTTCTCCAATCAGCGCTATAACCATTCATTTATCGACAGCTACGGTTTCGAGGCGGATACGTGTTTGTTTATCAAGGAGCGTGACGGAGCTGACCATTATGATATGGAGCTTGCCGGTCTGCTCGCCGACCGCCTGCAGACAGATACGGCATCAAGGCGGCTGATCGTGCTGCATACCTATGGATCGCACTTCAGTTATGCCGACCGTTACCCTGACTCGTTGGCTTATTTCACCCCTGACCGACCGCTTGAAGCCACGCGTGAGAACCGTCAGGCGCTCGATAATGCATACGATAACTCCGTGCGCTACACGGCTATGCTGCTCGATTCGATCACTTCCGCCTTGCGACACAGTGGAGGTGAGAGTGCGCTGATCTACACGAGTGACCATGGAGAGGATATTTTTGACGACTCGCGCAATCTGTTTCTTCATGCATCGCCGGCGCCAAGCGCACATCAGATATATGTGCCGTTCATACTGTGGGTATCGCCGGAATTGTCGGCGACTGACGGAGGTCTGCTGAAAAATGCGAGGGTAAATGGTAATAAGCAGGTATCGTCGAGCCGTTCGTTCTTCCAGACCGCCCTGCATATCGGAGGTATATCCGCTCCTGTAGGTGACCGGACACTATCAGTGGCTGACAGCGGATATACTGCCCCCAAGCGCAGATATCTCAACGATCATAATGAGAGCGTGACGCTGCGTGGGGCAGGGTTGCGTGAGCAGGATCTTGATTATCTGTCGCGCAGGGGAGTGGCAACGGAGTGATTAGGATGTGTCATAACGGCTCAGCTCCGAACCATTCTGACAACATCCTCCCATCCGGATACAACAGCGGAGTTATGCGGATGTGATAGAGGTGTGATGCGGATGTGTCAGCCGGCGGCTGTGACATAGAGCTGCGCATTCTCGTGGCGTATCACCTTTACAGGTGTACCCTCCTCGATGAATCCACGGGTTGATACGGCATCAAACTGCTCGGAGTCGATCTCTATCTTGCCTGACGGACGGAGCGGTGTGACGGCTATGCCCTCACGACCGATGTAGACGGCAACCGATGTGTCGACACCTATATAACCATCCTCGATCCGTTGCTCGCGTGTGAGTGCCGTGGAGCGCTGCACGAATTTAGGTGCAAACCTTGACATCAGATAGAAGATCAGTCCGGTAGCCAACAGGCATCCTGCCATGAATGTAGCGAGCGCATGGCCGAGTCCGGAGAAGTCGATATGACCGGGATAGAAACTGAAATTATCGAGCAGTCCCATGAACACACTGACTACCATGAGGACTATGCCGGCAATTCCTGTTATGCCGAATCCCGGCACGACAAATATCTCGAAAAGCAGCAGTATGAAACCTGCGAGGAACAGCAGCACGATCCAACTGCTTACTATGCCTGTAAGATACATAGGCAGGAAATAGAGCGCAGCCGCAGCGATAGCGACGACTGACGGGAATCCCATGCCGGGTGTCTGCAATTCAAAGTATATCCCACCAATTATGAGCATTATCAGCAGTGACTGCACGGCGGGATTGGTGAAGAATCCCATGAGGTGGTCGATCCATGTCGGGGAGTAGGTGATGCGCGGTGCATCGGCTACATTAAGTTCTTCAAGCACCTGACCGAGTGATTCGGCAGTGCCTTCGGCGTAACCGTGGCGCACAGCCTCTGTGGCGGTAAGTGTGAGCACTTTGCCTTTTTCTATAATCCCCGGCACGGATAGCGAGGGGTCGACCATCGCCTCGGCAATGCGTGGGTCGCGGCGCCACCGCCACGTTGAGTCAGCGCTGAAGATGCGTCCGTGGTGTTCGGCTGTGGCGCGCATCATTGCGCGCATGTATGACTGATATTTGTCGGGCATAGCCTGCCCGTCGTTTCCATTGACAACCGTGGCTGCCCCCATAGTCGCATCGGGGCGCATGTAGACCGAATCGCAGGCGAGTGCGATCAGTGCTCCGGCAGAGGCGGCGTTGTTGTCGACAAACGCTACAACAGGCATATCGAGATGCAGTAATGCCGAGTGTATAGAATCGGCATGCAGCACCGTGCCGCCATAGGTGTTGAGATGTACCACGAACATCCGTGCATCCCTGTCTTTAGCTTCCTTTATGGCATTGCGCGTGTAGTTCCATGTCGTCGATCCGACTTCATCGTTGAAATCAAGTATGTATACTGGCCGCTCATCGGCAAGCGATGTAAGAACCGCGATCAATGATATCAGTAGAAAAAGAAAACGTTTCATGTGATGATTGGTTTATCGGATGATGTTTTATCGTTTGTGTGCGAGACCCCGGCGGATCCATGACGGTATCATGCATGCACCGGTGATGAGATACACATAATAGGTTATTATGCGCCACATTATTGCAATGACCAGTGCCACCGATGGATCCGGTAGAAGATCGCCATAATATGTGGTGAAAAGCCATTCGCTAACGCCGCTGCCTCCGGGTGTGGGGCTGACTGTGAGCAGAGTCCACACAACAAACTGCCGGGCGAAGACGAGCAGCTGCGATGCCGCAGGTGCGAACGCTATGAAGAGTGCGTTGACAACGAGATAGCGCGATGTCCATGAGAGAAATGTCGCCGCCGATGCCTCCGCCCACCATTTCCAGGGGCGTGTGCGGATCTCGCGCGATGCCGTGAGCATACTGTCGGCGGTCTCGTCGCCTTTATTCTGCCAACGGCGCAGCAACGGAAGTTTGAAAATCCGCCGTATGGCTGCGCTGACAACCCCGGGGCGTATGATGAGTCCGGCAAACAGCACAGCTGTTATCGCAACAATCAGCGCATATACTATCCAGAATGCCGTGCGCAGTCCGGTAGCGAGTGCACCGGTATCAAATGCGAACAACTCGGAGGGAGAAACAATGAGAAAAATCAGAGGGCAGGCGATTACGAAAAAAGCCTCGTCGAGCAGCAGAGTGCACATCGTGAGTGCAGTGGCATGACCGACAGCTATACCCTCACGCTGCATGAACACCATTGACAGCGCACTGCCTCCTGCCGTAGTGGGGGTGATCGCCGAGGTGAACTCGCACAGCATCGTGACTTTTATAGACTGACGCCATGACAGCCTCCTGTCAGATAGAACCCGGAAGCGCCATGCTAAGCCAGCCTCGCGTCCTACCATGAATATCCATGCCGCAGCAATGCCGAGCGCAGTGGGGAGAGTCCAGTTTATACGGCGGAAATCATCTATATCAAACTCGCGCGCAAAGAGCCATGCCACGACAGCCAGTCCGATGGCTACCGGAGCGAGAGTCTTGAGCAGTATTGAGTTGGCGCGTGTCAATCGTCGTTTTTGAACAGTTGATCAGCTTCGTCGAGCTTGAAGTCGTGCGAAAGGAGGGCTATGAACCGTGAGATCTGCCGGATAGCATCCTGTGTCTGCGGCGTGACCTCCTTCCCCTGCAGACGGAGCATGAGCATGCCGTAGAGAGCATTGAAACAGGTTTCTATCTCTCCCGACTTCTCCTCACCCGACTTGGCGCGCAGTTCCACGATATAAGGGAGCGTGCGGTAAAACTCAGCGGTATAATCGGGGAAGCGGGGATCTTTGAGCAACGCCTGATGAAGTTCGGCAAGCTGAATGATAACGTTTTTATTGAGTTGCAGGTGTCCGGTCTTCTCCACTCCCTCGCGACGCATCATGTCGATCAGGCTTTCATACCACCCGATCATTTCGCGGCGCTGATCATCCGTGAGCGACGGGTACCGGTCTATCACATTCTCACGTATACGGTCAATGTCGAGTCCGTTGGCACGTATGATATCCTCTATCTGCCACATGTATAGCAGATATTCGGCAATATTCTCTTTTCTTTTCTGGGATGCGGTAATCATGTTCAGTACTTGTCAGTGTTTTCAATATCAAACAAACGGCGCGGCGTTTTGTCTGTGTGCGGGGCGCGATTTCCGTGTCAATCGCGCCTTGTGGCGGCATTGTTGACCCATTCGGTCTCCATCCGGTAGTAGTCCGGTTCGGGAGCCGAGCGTAGCTGATGGTCGAAGAATGCTTTCCAACGGCTGTAGTACAATTCACGGAGAAGTCCAGCCCATTCGCGGTGGGAGTAATCGATAAGACCGCCTCTATTGCAAGCCACGCTGTCGCCCCAGACGGTGACCAGCTGCGCTGCGTTGCGGCGGTAAAGCTCGCGAGCGGCGTCATCATCACCGGCGAGTCTGCCAGCCGCGTCAAGCCATGTTGCAACATTCATGTCGGGATGCGGTGCGAGAAGTGAATCCTGTGTCAGGATCAACTGCAGGAATTCGTCGGACAGTGATGCTACGGTCACGGTGTCACCGCTCTCATGCGCTGCCGCGATCTGCCTCAGGAGCAGGTTGCCACGGTCGGCGTTAGCCTGACGTGTTATATCGGCAAGATCGTATGCGAAGTTTGCAGATGTGGGGTAATCGTCAGCCGCTTTCTGCATAAGCATGGCGGCGCGTGCGGTACTGTCGGGAGAATAGAACAGGTCGGAATGTCCCCATGTGGATGCGCTGCGCGGGTTCCAGTCAGGCCGTGCGCAGAAAAGTGATTCCACCGTGCCCTGTCCGGGGTATTCAAGGGGAGCGTTGTAGACAGTGTTGAGCAAAGCCGTCCAAGCCCCGGTGACTTCAGGCGTCGGAGCCTTGCCATAGCGTGCGGTGAGGTATTGCTCAAGCCATTCGCGCGATGTGAAACGGCTGTCACGCCATGGGAGCTCAAACGTAAGCTCGTACATCACCGGATTATTTTCAATACCCTCGGGTGTGGCACCAACTCCCGTAAGGTGCTGACCACCGCGCACGGAGTCAGCACGGGCATCGTAGAACCCATTGATAAGCTGATCCATACGACCGTGCAGCCCGACATTACCTCCGAAGTTGAGAAGGTTGCAGTAGATCCAGTCATGCTTCCCGTAGCCGTCGGCTGTACGGTTCCATTTCGGGGTCTTGTCGCTGTAGAGGTCAAGTATAGTCATGTCGCCGGCACTGAGAGTGTCGATCATCTGCCGGCGCGGGTTGCCTCCCCAGCTCTGTATGACCCATTCAGCTTCAGGATTGGTGCGTTTCATGGCGCTCATGATCTTCAATCCTGCTGCGGGGAGGTCAACTCCGGCGGTGTTTCCACCCTCATGGAAAGGATCCATTGAGTAATAGTGCGCAGTGCCGTAGAGTTTTGTGAGTTCGTCATAATAATCGTCGGCTATCTCATCCCAGCGGGGATCGTCGGGTGAGAGGAATGCCGGGCGCTGGAATCCGCACCATCTACCGGGATCGGCTACGTGCAGTCCCTGCTTCTCAGCTGAGTTTGAGGGCACCATACCGGCGAATCCCGGAAATACCGGCTCTATCCCGAGCGAATGCATGCGTGCGATCAGTTTCAGTTGCAGCTCGGACTGCGCGTCATACCACTCCTCGGGGAGTGGTCCACCCCATCCCTCGAGGTTGTTCATCTGCCACCATGCGAAGTAAGCGGGTCCGCATATAAAGCGTCCGATCTCATCATCGGAATATCCCCACCGGCGGAGAAGATTGCGCCATACGGTCTCGATGCCTGTGATAGAGAGCGGCATATTGATGCCGTGAAGAGCCATCCAGTCGATCTCTTTCATCCACCGGTCTTCATCCCAGAAGGGCATGGAGTAGGAGAATGTGCAATAGTTAAGGTAATAGCGCTTCGGTACGGAAGCGTTGTGCCGTATGGGCTCAGCCGGCAGCGGGAGAGTGGCGGGGAGCGGCTGGGTGAGATTGTTCCATGATATATGTATTCCCGCCACATATTTAAGATACCAGTTGAGTCCGGTAGCCATAGAGACAGGATTGTTGCCCTGTATGAGCACACGGTCACCATCGGCACTGATCTCAAAGAAATCGGAGTCTGCCGGCTCCTCCCGGAATATTATGCGCCCTGCTGAGGTGCCTTCGGTGACGCGTGCGGCGAGCGAGTCAATAGCCGAGGGTAAAGCGCCGTTGTTAGCGGTTGCGGAAGTGCAGGATGCGAATGTGGCTGACAGAGTGAGGACAAAGCAACAACAGATGTTGATCAGGATGCGGGTTGACATGTCGTGAATCGGTAACGTTGGAAAATTTCCACTAAGTTAGGTCTTTTATGTGAAAAAAGCAAAAAATGGTGCAGGGTGTGTAACTATACAGACTCGGGCGGTGTCTATTTAATGTAAACCCCAATAAAAGCTATCCCATATGAAACGTTACATTCTCGCGACCGTTGTCGCAGCCGCCTCAGGTGTTTTCGCCATTTCCGGGGCAGAGAGGACCAGAGTGGTTACCGTACCCGGCACAATCACTGAAATAGTTGCATCAGTCGGAGTGCATGTAGTCTATATCCCCTCAGCGACGCAGAGTGTCGTTGTGGATGCACCCGACGATATTATGGATAATATCAAGGTTAGTTTCAGCAATGGCACGCTCAAAACCGAGTATGACTACAAGGATGACAGCGGCATGCGCGTGAATAACCGGAGCAAAGAATTTACTGTAACAGTCAAGGGACGCAACGTGACAGATTTCAAGACCTCGGTTGGGGCAAGCATAACCGTAGATGGTAGGATCGACGCAGCCGGTAAGAGTCTGGAGTTCGAGGCAAGTGTGGGCAGCTACATATCCTGCACGGGGATAACAGCTGATGAAATAGAGGTGGAATCCACGACTGGTTCGTCGGTTGAACTGCGCGATATCTCAGTGTCGAGTATTGATGCGGAAAGCAGCGTAGGCTCTTCAATAACTCTGACCGGCACAGCCGGATATGCGGATCTTGAGTCGGTGACATCGTCGTCGCTCAACGCGGGTTCACTCAAGGCAAGCACCGGTAAGGCTAAAAAGGATATCACGAGCAGCATAAAATCCAATATCGGCAGATGACCGTTAACGTGGATTGATTGATAAAGGCTTCAAAAACAGCTTCACATACAGATGATAATGAAACCGGGTGGACCTGCCTGACGAAGGTAGATCCACCCGGGTTATTTTTTGTGAATGAGATGGCGGACTGACCGAGGGGGGGGGTCAGCCTCCGAAGTTGTCGTAATGTATGCTTTCGGGATCCACACCGAGTGAATCGAGCATGCCTTCGACAGCTTTGCTCATCGGGCCGGGACCGCACATGTAGTATTCGATATCCTCGGGCGCCTCATGGTTCTTGAGATATGTATCATAGATGACCTGATGAACAAATCCGGGGGTATAGGCGACACCGGCGGCATCGGCAGCGGGATCCGGACGGTCGAGGGCGAGATGGAAGTGGAAGTTGGGGAATTGTTTCTGCAGTTCGAGGAAGTCGTCGAGATAGAACACTTCATTCAGTGCGCGGGCTCCGTAGAAATAGTGCATCTCGCGGTCGCGGGTATTAAGCGTACGTGTCATGTGCATGATCTGGGAGCGGAGCGGTGCCATGCCGGCTCCTCCTCCGATCCACATCATCTCTTTGTGGCTGTCGAATATCGGGTGGAAATCGCCGTAAGGTCCGCTCATCATCACTTTATCACCCGGTTTGAGGGAGAAGATGTAGCTTGAGGCTATACCCGGCATCACATCCATGAACCCTGTCTGCGGTTTCGGCTTGAACGGGGGTGTAGCTATACGGACGGTTAGCATTATAAGGTCGCCCTCGGCAGGATAGTTAGCCATGGAGTATGCACGGACTGTAGTCTCGGTGTTCTTGCATTTGAGGCTGAACAGACCGAACTTTTCCCATGCGGGGAGATATTCGTCGCCGATCATCGACTTGTCGATATCGCGGTCGTAGTCCATGCTGAACGGAGGTATCTTGATCTGGGCGTATGATCCGGGGATGAAGTCCATGTGCTGACCGGGAGGGAGCGCGACGACAAACTGTTTGATGAATGTTGCGACATTGTTGTTGGATATGACGGTGCATTCCCACTCCTTGATGTCGAGCACGGATGCGGGCACGCCTATGCTCATGTCGGATTTTACCTTCACCTGGCATGCGAGGCGCCAGTGATCCTTGATCTGCCGACGCGTGAAGTGTACGGTCTCTGTGGGGAGAATGTCGCCTCCGCCTTCAAAAACCTGCACCTTGCACTGTCCGCAGCTACCTTTGCCTCCGCAAGCCGACGGCAGGAACACATTGTTGTCAGCCATCGTTGAAAGGAGCGGTTTTCCGGAGTTAGCCTCAAGTTTACGGTCGGAATTGATTGTTATGGTCACTTTGCCTGACTGCACGAGAAAGCGCTTCGCCACAAGCAGGATGATGACGAGCAATATGGTGACGGCAAGGAATATCGCGGTGCCGGTGAGCAGAGTTAGTGTTCCGGCGTTGGATGTCATTAATGCTACGGTCATTGTCGTTCAGATTTTAATGCCGAGAAAGCTCATGAACGCTATGCCCATCAGCGCGGTGATTATGAATGTTATGCCGACGCCGCGGAGAGGGCGGGGGATGTTGGAGTACACGGCAAGACGCTCGCGTATCGCCGCTATGGCTGTGATGGCAAGGAG
>OFFM01000435.1_pt1 | contig 34540 bp, 25 predicted proteins | sample 1521401 | NCBI WGS metagenome assembly OFFM01 (sample SAMEA3504118, study PRJEB24116) | mouse gut metagenome | biome: mouse gut; feature: mouse-associated habitat; material: faeces | place: Denmark | collected 2011
TGCACACTCTTTAAAATAGTGCGCAGCATTTATAGCACATTGACACAAATTGTGTGCAATTATTCAGATATCAATTCTGTTCATTACTTCACTGCATGGACTGCAGAAAGAAGAACCTCACTCAGCGTAGGATGACCGAATATTGTCTCTTTTATCATCTCCACTGTAGCTCCGGCATTCATAAAATCAACAGCCTCCTGGGCAAGCAACGCGGCATCGGCTCCCATGATATGGGCACCGATAAGTTTCCGGCTTACCTTATCGAAAATCACCTTACAGAGACCCTCGCTTTCTCCCATGGCCAAAGCTTTGCCATTGGCGCGGTAGAAGCTCTTGCCGGTGATGCTCTCAATCCCTTTCGCCTTGCATTCCTCCTCGGTCATGCCTGCCATGCCACATTCCGGCTGGGTAAACACCGCTGAAGGAATCACGTCAAAACGGATATTGTCGCTCTTACCGTCGATTGAATTCAGAGCACGGATTCCATGGAATGTAGCGACATGCGCAAGCATCATGCGGGCATTGACATCCCCAATGGCATATATATGCTCCACATTCGTGCGCATGCCATCATCAACAGGAATTCCCTTGGGAGAATACTCCACACCGGCAGCTTCAAGATTCAATCCTTCAACACGCGGTGCACGGCCTACAGCCATCAGAAGATCTGTACTGACAACAGTCTGCTCTTTCCCTTTTGATTCATAAGTGACAGATATCTCTCCATCATCATTACGCTCTATCTTCTTGGCGGCAGCTCCTGTGATTATATCAACCCCACGCTTTGACAATGTCTGCTTTAGGCGCTTGGCGATATCGGAGTCAAACGGAGGAAGAATCTGCTTCATAAACTCGATCACGGTTACCTTAGAACCTAATCCTGAGAATATCGAGGCGAATTCCATTCCGATCACACCACCACCGATTATTGTCAGCGACGCGGGGATATATTCAATGTTGAGGATATCGGTTGAATCCATTACGCATTCCAAGTCATGACCCGGAATAGGCAAAGATTTAGATACACTGCCGCTGGCAATTATTATATCGTCGGCGGTGTATTCCTCCCCTCCGGCAACAACCGTAGAGGCATTCTTGAAACTTGCCATTGCATCAACCACGTTGACACCGGTCTGTTTCAGCATCATGGCTATCCCTTCGCGAAGCTGTGCGGTTGTCTCACGCTTGCGCGCGGCTATCTTACCATAATCAACCGCGAAAGTGAAATCCTCGATACCGAACTTGTCCGCCTCCTTAAATTGCATCACCATCTCAGAATCGCGGCAAAGGCATTTGGTAGGTATGCATCCCTCGTTAAGACATGTGCCTCCCAATGCGCCTCCGTTAAAGAGCGTCACACTCTTGCCACGGTGCGCGGCCTCCAGGGCGGTCTCATACCCCCCGGGGCCGGCTCCTATTATGATAATATCGCTATGCATTCTGATCCGCTTTCAATTGACGGTATGAAAGAATCGGTTTCTTGGCCGCGGTCGTCTCGTCAGGATGAGAAATGAGAGTGGTAAGGGGCGCATTTTTCACCATATCAGGATTTTCTCTTGCCTCTTTCGCCACCTTATGCATCACCTCGATAAACTCATCAAGGGTCTCAAGACTTTCTGTTTCCGTAGGCTCAATCATCATAGACTCATGGAAGAGCAAGGGGAAATAGATAGTCGGGGCATGGAAACCATAGTCGAGAAGGCGTTTAGCCACATTGAGAGTGGTCACACCGGTCGACTTGTCTTTCAATCCATCGAAAACAAACTCATGTTTGCAGGCACCCTCGATCGGAAGCAGATAGTCATCTTTTAGTGACTCCTTGATATAATTGGCGTTCAGAGTTGCCATCGGACCCACATTCTTTAGATTCTCTTTTCCGAGACTGAGTATGTATGCATAAGCCTTCATCATCACACCGAAGTTACCGAGGAATGAGCTTACGCTACCGAGACTCTTGCCATCGTTTCCTTCCACATGGAATTTCCCATCAGCATCCTTGCGGACACGCGGAGCAGGAAGTAGATCCACAAGATGAGCTGCGACTCCTACCGGACCCGAACCGGGACCACCGCCACCATGAGGTGTGGAGAATGTCTTGTGGAGATTTATATGCATGATATCAAAACCCATATCACCCGGACGCACTTTGCCAAGCATCGGATTGAGGTTGGCTCCATCGTAATAAAGGAGTCCACCTGCATCGTGCACGAGTTTGGCGATCTCGACAATCTCAGTCTCAAACATACCGAGCGTGTTGGGATTGGTCATCATTATACCGGCAATGGTATCGTCAAGCAAAGGCTTGAGGTCTTCCACATCAATCGAGCCGTTGGGCTTTGATTTAACCTCGACAACCTCGAGACCCGCTACCATCGCGGAGGCCGGATTGGTGCCGTGGGCGGAATTGGGCACAATCACCTTAGTACGCTTTGTGTCGCCACGCGAGATATGATACTGACGCATCACCATCAGACCTGTAAGCTCGCCATGCGCGCCGGCATAGGGATTGAGAGTGAATTCAGCAAGACCCGCTATATTGGAAAGAGCCTGCTGCAGGTTGTAGTAAAGCTCAAGGGCTCCCTGCGCAGTTTCTTCGCTCTGCAGTGGATGAAGTCCTGCAAACTCAGGCATTGCAGCAACCTCCTCGTTGATCTTGGGATTATACTTCATCGTACAGCTTCCCAATGGATAGAATCCGGTATCAACACCAAAATTCTTGTTGGAGAGGTTGGTATAGTGTCTCACAACATCAAGCTCACTTACTTCCGGAAGCTCCGGTTTCTCCTCACGAAGAAGATTGCCGGGGATGGATGCGAGTGCATCAGCGGCATATCCGTTTGCAGGAAGCTCATAGCCCCGGCGGCCGGGACGTGACAATTCAAATATCAGCTTATCGTAATATTTCATATATCTTTCCTATCAGGCCTCCAGAATTATGTTAACAAGTTCATCTATCTCTGCGCGTGTGCGGTTTTCAGTAACGGCAAACTCTACGAGACCATTGCCAAGGTCAAGCGGACCCATGAATCCTTTGGCAAGAAGTCTTTCATTCATCGCCTTAACATCCATCTCTGTCTTAAGAACAAACTCTTTCAGGAACGGCTTATCAAAAGCAGGTGTGAATTTTCCGCTCTCGATGAGCTTTCCGTAGAGATAATGGGCGCCATCGGCAGAAAGGCGGTTCACCTCCACAAGTCCCTTCTCGCCCATGAGCGAGAGGTAGATTGTGGCATAGAGAGCCATAAGACTTTGATTGGAGCAGATATTACTGGTGGCTTTCTCGCGACGGATATGCTGCTCTCTGGCCTGCAATGTCAACACATAACAGCGTTTACCGGAAGCATCTGTAGTTGCACCTACCACACGTCCGGGCATCTTGCGGAGCATATGGCTCTTGCATGAGATAAAACCAAGATACGGACCTCCGAACTGCATCGGCATACCGAGAGTCTGACCATCACCGCAAGCTACATCCGCACCCCATTCGGCAGGAGTCTTAAGCACTGCCAAGGCTGACGGATCGGCATAAATTGCCATCATTGCCTTCACTTCATGAATGGCATCCGCAAAACCGCTGAAGTCTTCAATTATACCGTAACGGTTGGGTGAAGGAAGAATCACACCTGCCACATCACCGGCACGCAGTTCAACCTGCATCTTCTCGAAATCAGTCACACCGTCTTTCTCAGGAATCTCAGTAAGATCCACGCCATGGAACTTGGCATATGTTTTAACCACCTCAAGCACTTGAGGCGCAAGAGTAGATGATACAAGCACACGGTTTTTCTTACGCACGGATGCAACCATCATGAACATCACCTCGGCAGCGGCAGTGGCACCGTCATACATAGACGCATTTGTGGATTCCATACCCGTAAGCTCACTGATCATGCTCTGATATTCGAAAATATATTGGAGCGTGCCCTGAGAGATCTCAGGCTGATAGGGAGTATATGCTGTATAAAACTCACTGCGGGAAAGAAGATGAGAGATAACGGAGGGTGAATAATGGTCATAGACTCCACCTCCGGCAAAAACCTTAAGGCAGCGGTTCTTGGCTCCAAGCTCGCTGAAATGACGACGCAACTCCATCTCCGACATAGCTGACGGTATAGCGTAATCTTCCTTGAAGATTACCTCCGCCGGCACATCGTTATAAAGATCGTCAACGCTCTGCACGCCGATACGGTCGAGCATCACGCGGATGTCTTCCTCGGTATGCGGGATAAAACGGTTACTCATTTTCACAAAGTTTTTCGTAAGCGGCTGCATCGAGAAGACCCTCAACCTCGGAGGGATCTGACATCTTCACCTTGATAATCCAGTTTTCGTAAGCATCTGCATTGATAGCCTCAGGTGCATCCTCGAGCTCTTCATTGATCTCAACAACCTCACCTGAAACGGGGCTGAGAAGGTCGCTGGCTGCCTTCACTGACTCAACGGCACCGAAATCCTCGCCCGCTGCAACCTCATCACCAACCTCCGGCATATCTACATAAACGATATTGCCAAGCGCATGCTGCGCATAGTCGCTGATTCCGATTACGGCGATGTCGCCCTCTACCTTTACCCACTCGTGTGACTCTGCATAACGCAGACCTTCAATAACTTTGCTCATGATATTTTAGTTTATTATATTTTTACTTTTAATTTTGAATATTCAACAGCGTTCTGAATAAGAGCGCTGATTATTTTTTATAATTCTTGTCGTAGAAACGTTTCTTAACAACTTTGGCAGGGAATGTCTTTTTGCGGATACGCACTTCCACCTCTGTGCCAAGTTTGTCATAAGGTTTATTGATCATCGCCATGGCAACGCTCTTTCCGGTCGAAATTGAACGATAGCCGGTGGTAATCTCACCTACCTGCTCTCCATTCACTTCCACAGGATAACCATGACGCGGGATAGCATTGCCTTCGAGCTCAAGCCCCACGATGCGGCGTTTCACACCTTCTGCCTTCTGCGCGGCAAGAGCCTCCTTACCGATAAACTCCGGCTTGTCAAGCTTCACAAACATGCTCAGGCTCGCCTCAATGGGAGTGATATCCGCGCTAAGCTCATCGCCGTAGAGAGGAAGACCGACCTCGAAACGCAGGGTATCACGGCATCCTAATCCGCAGGGCTGAACGCCACCGTCCATGAGTTTATCCCAGACTTTGCGGGTAAAGTCATGACTGCCGTATACTTCGAAACCGTCCTCACCGGTATAACCGGTGCGGCTAACGATAATCTCTTCTCCATCCATATCGATGGTTTTGAAATTATAGAACGGAATGTCCTTGACCTCAATGCCGAGAATATTCTCCATCGCGGCCTCAGCCTCGGGACCCTGCACGGCAACTTCACCGTAATAAGGGCTCTGATCCTCGATCTTAACGTTGAACCCCTCGGCATTCTGACGGATCCAAGCCACATCCTTATCGATATTCGATGCATTGATGACAAGAAAATATTCTTCATCGTTCACCTTATATACAAGAAGGTCATCAACAGTGCCGCCATTTTCATAGCACATCATACCGTAGAATATCTGGCCATCGGGAGCTCCGGTGACATCATTCACAAATATATGGCTTACGAAATTATATGCGTCGGGACCTGTTACACGCACTTCGCCCATGTGACTTACATCAAACACGCCCACGTGCTGACGAACCGCATTGTGCTCTTCCGTGATGCCGGCATACTGAATCGGCATGTCAAATCCCGCAAAGGGAGACATCAATGCCCCGAGGGCAACATGACGGTCATGTAGACACGTCTTCTGAATCTGATCTTCCATGTGTATTATGGTATTATTGGTATTGTTGTGCTTTGCCACGGATAATGGAATTATCAAAATAATTCCATTATTCCGCAGTTATATTGCAAATTTACTATTTGTAAAATATTCCTCCAAATTTTTTTTGTAATTTTGCATCAAAATAACGAACTCATTTAAAGATAACGTTTGAATCATTTCATCATGAATAAGATGTTTATTGCCGCAGCGGTAGCTTCGCTGCCCTTGTTGCCTGCTACTTTTAACAAATCATATGCACAGGATAAACTGACAGTGACACCTATCGGGCGCATCCACGTGGACGGAGCGCTCAATTTCCCTTCAAAAGACGGCTTCCACGACGGAGCCTCCCTCCCGGAAATACGTGCTGGAGTCAAGGCCATGTATGCCAAATGGATGGCACGCATTGAAGCCGGATATTCATATGGTAAGATTGGTATGAAGGATGTATATATCCAGCGGGGATTAGGCGAAAACGATTATCTACGTCTCGGCTATTTCATCCCCCAGTTTGGAATCCGCGGAGGTGGATCCGCATCATATAAACCGGCGATGATAGCGCAGGTTTCGGAATCATTCTTCCGCACGATGACCCGAAAGATCGGTGTCGGATACACACGATACAGTCCGGACTATTTCATAAGTGCGTCAGCCTTCGTAGGAGGCCGTTCGCTCACATTCAGCTCGACAGAACAGGGAAAAGTCAGTGCCGGAGGTGCCATAAGGGGAGCCTGGCATCCGATTGCCCGACCGGGAGCTATAGCACATATCGGATTCTCAGCTTCTTATGAGACTGCATCACACACACGCCTTATCAATGATTCCGGCGATGAAGAGGCTTCAGCCGGATTCCGCACATATTCGGCGTCTTTCCCTACCACAGTAAGTAAAGTGCAGATGCTTGAAGCTCATGTCACAGATGCTGTTGGAGACTGGAAATTATCACCGGAAATCACACTCTCCAAAGACCGCTTCGCACTTGAATCGCAGTTTTATTACATGAAACTCCCGCGCCATAACAACGTTCCTGCCTATCATGCTGTGGGAACTTATGGAATGGTGCGCTGCCTGCTCTTCGGAGATAAGGAATACAGATATTCCAACGCGGAGGGTGCACTTGCTCTTCCTTCTCCAAAGACTCTGGAACTCATAGCCGGATACGATTACACAAACGCCGATACGCATGCTGCCGGAATCGACGGAGGAATTTCAAATGACTGGAATCTGACACTGAACTATTATATCAATAAATATATGATAGCACGTCTCCGCTATTCATACACAGATGTGCGCAACTCTTCAGTTAGTGAGCGACGTGGTGTCAACATCATACAGGCGCGTCTCCAGTTTGTATTCTGATGATATTCGAGATAGACAACATCTCAGCTCCGGAAGTAAAAGTTTTCGCCTCTCTTACCGAGGCGCAATTGCGCAATGACCTTCATCCGGGAAAAGGGCTCTTTATAGCTGAGAGTCCTAAAGTGATCCGTGTGGCTTTGCAAGCGGGGTTTGAACCGGTGTCATTATTATGCGAAAGAAGACATATCACCGGAGATGCAGCTGATATAATCACCTCCCTGCCTGATATACCTGTCTATACCGGACAGCGGGAGGTGCTTGCATCGCTCACGGGATATACGCTCACTCGCGGAGTGCTCTGCGCTTTCCGCCGACCGCAATTGCCGGATGTGAATGGGATATGTAGTAATGCGAGAAGAATAGCTGTACTTCAAGGCGTATGCGACACCACAAACATCGGGGCAATCTTCCGCTCCGCGGCGGCATTGGGAATAGATGGGATCATTCTGTCTGACGACTGTTGTGACCCGCTCAACAGACGCGCCGTCCGCGTATCGATGGGAACAGTATTCCTTGTACCATGGACAAAAACGACGAATCCTTCGGCAAAACTTAAAGAAGCCGGATTCAAAACTATAGCCATGGCATTGCGCAACAACTCAATCGACCTTGACTCCCCTGCACTTGCTGCGGAACCCCGCCTTGCGATAATCATGGGCACCGAGGGCGACGGGCTCCCGGACCACATCATCGATACCGCCGACTACGTGGTGAAAATTCCCATGTCGCATAATGTCGACTCCCTCAATGTCGCGGCAGCTTCCGCCGTAGCCTTCTGGCAACTCCGTGTCCCCTCAAAATGACGGAATGAACTCATTGATAAAGAAACACGTTAACAAAATAAATATAATCAGAATTAATGTAAAATATTTGTAAATATAACATAATCGTGGTATATTTGCGAATTCAATTAAAAAATAAAAGATTATGGAAACGACAAACACAATTCGAATACCCCGCCCCTCTAAAGATTTGGTCGCTTTCATAAAGGAAGCACAGTTAAATAAACAGGAACGCATGAACACAATGCGTAAAAATTTCTTGAAAAATTTAGTACCATAAAACAGCAACCAGATTGAGCTACTTATGGAAACTATAGAAAATACATTTTCTGACAATCAGGGCAATCATCTAATGGTCGCCCTTGATTTTTATGATAATGAATATAAACATCAAATTCTACAAATACCAGAAGAATTAAATAATTTTGAAATTGTTGACATAAACATCGGAAAAGTGTTTGTTGACAAACCTATTCATTATTCAGTATTCTTTAACATGTGTTCATGGCTTGAGATGCAATTCAATGCTAATGACAACGCAATATTCACTTATATATGCTCCATTGAAGAGCTGGAAACGAATCATGATGATTTCGAACCACAGATGTATCGTTGGACATTATTTGACAAGCTTTTTCAACGATCCTCATTCCGTCTTAACATAAACACACAGGATATAATTGTAGGACCAACTGGATTCCAATCTTTTGGAAGGGCTTTTTATCGAGACAAGCACACTCCTATCATACACATAGTTGCATCATATCTAAAGGAAAAACAGCAACTATGATATACTGCTAACGTCTTTACCCCGATATATTTCGCACATATCTGACTAAATTCCTGATTAAACAATGTCTTATTCTCTGTTTCTGGCAAAAAGATTGTCGCTGGCCTCGGGCAAACGACGCAGCTCACCGGCAGTAAGGGTGGCTGTGGCAGCTGTAGCGCTATCCGTTGCCGTGATGCTCGCTGCAATCGCTATCGTGCTCGGTTTCAAAAGGGAAATACGCGATAAGGTAATAGGTTTCAATTCCCATATCACGCTCTACGCCATTCCCGTCGATGCCTATGACTCCAATCTGATAACTTTGACCCCGACTTTAAAAAGCATTCTCGATTCCAAGGAATATATAACGGATTATTCTCTTCAGGCTTCCATACCCGCTATCTTGAAAACTTCCGACAACTTCAAGGGCGTATATCTGAAGAGCCTGCAAGGGAATGCCATTAAAAAATTCCTGACATCCAACATTGAGGAAGGGAAACTGCCTGACTACTCCAAACCGGGTGCGGAAATGAAGATCGCAATATCCCGTCGTGCCGCCGACCAGCTACATCTGAAGGCAGGGGATAAAATCGACACCTATTTCATGTCAGGATCTATACGTGTGCGACGTCTGGAGATTGCAGCCATATATAATTCACATTTTGACAACTACGACAACGTCTTCATATATGGAGATCTGTCGCTGATCCAGAATCTTGGAGAGATATCACCAACGCAAGGAACATCTGTGTCGATATCCACCGCTGATTTCAACAAAATCGATGAAACGAGCGCAGACCTGTCACAAACACTCACCGAAGCACTCGCTTCCGGAATGGTTTATAAATACTACCGTGTTGACAATGCTCTCAACCAAGGTGCGGGATATTTTCGTTGGCTAAGTCTGCTGGACACGAATGTAATTGTGGTGCTTGTCCTTATGACGATAGTCGCATGTGCCACTCTCATCTCCGGGATGCTGATAATCATTCTCGACAAAAAGAGCTTCATCGGACTCATCAGGGCTATGGGTGCGACAGTAAAAAACGTAAGGAAAGTTTTCATTTACATGGCCATCCGCGTTGCCTCCATAGGGTTAATAATCGGCAATGTCCTGATGCTTTCATTGTTATGGGCACAAGACAAATGGCACTTCCTTCCTCTTGATCCCGAAGCCTACTACATCGACTTTGTTCCGGTAGAGATCAACTGCCCCGCCGTAATAATCCTCAACATCGCCACCATCATAATCATCTACCTCTGCCTGATCCTCCCCTCCTGGTTCGCAGCCAAGATCTCCCCTTCCGAAACCATGCGCTACGAATAATATTACAAGCCAGCTTTACATTTTATATATTAAATAATGACAACTTCTCCATAGACCCTGAACCGGATTTTCCGGAGCAGGGTCTTTTTTTAACATATGTTAATTAACATATTCCGATTAGCGGAAATGGCCATGTTGATTGTAATCCTATGCAAACGGGGAAATAAATCATTGGAATCCTCGACCGACTGACCATATATACCATGAAGCATCATAAGAAAGACTCTGACTTTACAAGACGTGACAGATTCGAACAGCTGCATCTCAACTACAGCCGACGGATCTACAACCTTGTCTTGAATATCACAAAAGGGAATTCCTATCTTGCGGAGGAAATTACGCAAACAGTTTTCTTGAGACTTTGGGAGAATATAGATTCAATTGATGAAAATAGGAATTTGCGCAGCTACCTTTTCAGAATAGCCAAAAACACACTCTTGAACCATCTTAAGCATCAGACGATAGAATTTATTTATCTCAATTATATAAGTGATGACATGCAGACAGATAATAATACACAAAGCGCTGTCGACTCATCTTTTCTTAACCAATATATTCTGACGCTTGTATCAGAAATGCCTGAAATGCGTCAGAAAGTATTCAGGTTAAGCAGATTGCACTATCTTTCAAACCAACAGATTTCAATAGAATTAGGTATATCTATAAGCACCGTTGAAACACATCTGCAGTTAGCCCTGAGATTTCTAAGAGAGGAACTGCACCGGCGCTATGGACTGTAAAAATAATGAACCCCGAAGACAAAAACATATCCGATGAATAAAAAAGAAGAGATACGGCTCATAATGGGCAAATACCTGAGCCACAACGCAGATTCATCTGAAATCAAGCGTATGGATAAATGGCTTGAGGAGGATACTGATGTCAATGAATGGCTTATATCAACTATAGAAAACAGTTGTCCCGTTGTGAGTCCGGATGTGGAGGAACGTCTCGAATCAGGCTTACACTGCATTATCTATAACACAAAAAAACAGCACAGGATTCTCAAATGGGGAATCGCAGCTGCTGCAACCGCCATAGTGTCAGTTCTGACAATAATGATATATCTCACCCATACTGATGACAATCCATATGTAGAGCCCTTATCTGTTACAACAAAGGCAGGAGAGCGTTCACACATAGGGTTACCGGACGGTTCATCCGTCACACTCAATCACTTGAGTGGCATAACTTATAAATATGACAAAAATCAGAAAACACGCATTGTGGAATTGACAGGAGAGGCCTTCTTCGATGTCTCTACAGACCCGGATCATCCATTTATCGTTAACTGCAATGGCATGAGTGTGGAATGCAAGGGTACATCTTTTAATATCAAAGGGTACTCAGATGAAGAATTTGTGAGCGCCGTATTGTGCGACGGAATAGTGATTGCCACTTCCGGGTCACACAGAATATCAATGAAACCCGGCATGAAAGTCTGCTATGACAAAAAAAATGGAGAGCTAAAATCCTCCGAAGTGGATATCGCAGACTATTCAGGATGGATTAACGGTGACATGCGTTTCAATGATGACAGACTTGAAGATATCATGCACCTTATCTCCCGGAAATACGAAGTTGAGATAAACATTGCTACATCTTCCTTACGTGAGGAGCGCTTAAGTGGCAGCATTACAGGCAAGACTTTAGAGGAAACCCTGCTGATATTATCGCAGGTAGCCGACTATAAGTATTTCAGGGATTCCGATTCAACGATATGCGTGTATCGCGAAGAGAAACAAAACTCATATATCAAATAATCATTACATATGAAAAAATTTATTACACTCTTTTTATCGGTCATGATGACATTCTCAATGACATCTTGTGATGACGATGACAAAATCTCACCTCCATCATTCGGGGAAATCATCATTTCTCCGGCTAAGGAAACCTACCGCGTGGGAGACGTGGTGACATGCTCCATCAGACGAACATCGGCAGGATCCGGTGATTTACGAGGTTCCTCCTATTGGTGGTACACATCATGGTGGTTTGCAGATTCCGAGATGAAAGCAGACTTCACCGAATTTAGTAACGATGAAACGTGCGAATCATCACCCATAATCCTCACCCACCCAGGAACAGTGACTCTCTATTTCTTCGGAAAACTTGATTATCCGCACTATGACAGCCGAAAAATCGAGATAGCTAAAACCATAACCGTAACCGAATAATCGGCTAAAAATAACCGACATCATGCACATGAAACTAATAAACTCATTAAAACTCATTGCCATATCCACCATAAGCCTTGTATCAGCAATACCGATAATGGCGGATATCTCAGTTTCTATCGCATCTATGCCTCTCAGGCGCGCAATGAAAGAAATTGAGAAAGTCTCTGATTTACATTTCATATATAAATCGGGGCTTCCGGAACTCAATATCAACGTATCGCTTTCTGTAAAAAATGCTTCTGAAAGGAATACCCTTGACAAACTATTCGAGGGAACGGGTCTTTCCTACAATCTAAAAAATGGCAACAATGTCATCGTATATCAAGCATCCAAACAAAACAGTCGGGATGATGCCAATACCGGCAGTCCTGTGAAGTCGGTAAATATCAACGGCCTGATCACCGGCACAGACGGGGAGCCGTTGATAGGAGCCACAGTCAAGGTGAAAGGTACCAGCCATGGAGCTTCTACTGACATTGACGGGAAATACAGTCTGAGCGGCATAAAATCCGGAAGTGTCATAGAGATATCTTACGTCGGATATTCACCATCAACTGTAAAAATAACAGATGCCGGAAACTACAATGTTACTCTTTCAGAAAATAGCAGTCTGCTCAATGAGGTTGTGGTTGTGGGATATGGACAACAAAAGAAAGTAAATCTCACCGGTGCAGTTTCCGTTGTAAAGGCCAAAGACATCAACGGGCGTCCCACGGGCAACGCGGCAACAGCCCTTCAAGGTGCCGATCCTTCGCTGAATCTGAAGATGGGATCCGGTGGTCCGGATGCCTCCGCCTCACTCAATATCCGAGGTGTCACATCCATCAACGGAGGTTCCCCGCTTGTACTTGTTGATGGAGTGGAAATGAATCTGACCAGAATAAACGCCAATGATATCGAATCAGTATCAATACTTAAGGATGCCTCCGCTGCCGCAATATACGGAGCCAAGGCATCTGCAGGAGTGGTATTGGTCACAACCAAAAGCGGCAAGGAGGATGCTAATCCCACTGTATCATTCGATCTTAAGGCAGGATGGATGCAATCAACAGCCGATACGGAGTTCATAACATCCGGATACTGGTCAACATATATCAATGACCTTTTCAAACGAAACAATGATGGTATCAATTATACCAACTATGATGAATATGACTATGCAGAGATGTGGATGCGTCTCGACCAGAAAACAGAATCGTCCGAACGTCCATGGGCAGTTGAAACAACTGATAAACACTGGCGTTATTATGCAAATAACGACTGGTACGACCATTATTACCGTAAGACACGCCCAATGCAGGATTATAATGTATCAGTCACAGGTGGTTCAAAAAGAGTCAATTATTATGTCAGCGGCAGAGCTTTTCTTGAAGACGGTATGCTTAACATAAACAATGACAAATATAAATCATTTTCAATGCGAGCCAAACTCGATGTCAAGATTACAGACTGGCTTAAATACAGCGTGAATACATCTTTTTTTGAATCTACATATCAACGCACAGGTTCAAGCGACCTGAACGATTTTTTCTATCGCTCGGCAAACCATGCCCTATCGTCTTTTCCTTCTACGAACCCAGATGGAACATCTCTTTGGGATATATCAGGCATAATCACTATAGGTACGGCTAAAGTTGGAGATGGATACAACGCATTGATAAACTATGGCAAACATGATAATAAGGAACAAAACCGTGAATTTCTTGTAAAGAACCAGATTGCAATCACTCCTTTGCAAGATCTGAGTATTGTCGCTGATTACGCATATCTCTTCCGCAATATCAACAAGACAATGCGCCGCGTCAACGTACCTTACAGCAATACTGTAGGCGAGATTGGTTGGATTGAAGGCTCTGACGACTCTATGTGCTGGGACATGTTTACCCGGGGAATGACTAATAATACCACCCAGTCAATCAACGCATACGCCACATGGGATCCATCTTTCGGTGATAACAATCTAACGGTTACCGCCGGATTTAACGGAGAGATTTATCGACATCTTTATTTCAAAGGTGAACGCCAGGATCTCATGAGTCCGGATGTAAATACACTTAATATCGCGACCGGTGAGGTAAAAGACTTCAAAGATGAGATAAACAACTCCGTGACTTACGGAGTATTCGGTCGCTTGAACTATAACTACGCCGGACGATACCTTGTTGAATTATCCGGCCGCTATGACGGTTCATCCCGGTTCGCAAAGAAACACAGATGGGGATTCTTTCCATCCGCATCATTAGGCTGGAGATTCTCCGAAGAGAAATTTATGCGTGATTTGTCAGATTGGTGGAGTAATGGGAAGATACGTCTTTCTGTCGGTACACTTGGAAACCAACAGGTGGGATATTACGACTATATTCAGAAAGTAACCACCAATAATCTGATGAACGACATTACCTTCGATGGCAATTCCTATGTATCGTATGCCACGGTGTCCGCTCCTCCGTCAAGCGATTTGACATGGGAAAAAGTAACCACATATAATCTCGGAATTGACCTCAGCTTCCTCAATTCAAGACTTAATTTCACGGGTGACATTTACATACGTGATACTAAAGACATGTTGACAAACGGAGTCCAGCTTCCAGCCACATATGGCACTTCTGTTCCCAAGGCCAATTGTGCCGACCTGCGCACCAAAGGTTTTGAATTGGGACTGACATGGAATGACAGTTTCAATCTCCTTGGCTCATCTTTCAGCTATACTGTGGGAGCTGGCCTCGGCGATTATCATTCCAAGATCACTAAATTCGACAATCCCAACCGTCTGCTTAAGAATCATTATGTGGGCGAAGAGCTTGGTGAGATATGGGGATACGAAATCGCTGGAATTTTCCAGACAGATGAAGAAGCTCTGGAATATATGAAACATGTAGACGGTTCTGCATATGTATACTCCGACAACTATTCCCAGGGGCCGGATTCATGGCGAGGTGTGCGAGCCGGAGACCTTATCTTCGTTGATCGTAACAACGATGGTATAATCTCGCCCGGGGAAAGCACAGTGGATAATCCCGGTGACCGTAAAATCATAGGAAATTCCACTCCACGCTACAATTACAATTTCCGCGGCTCCATCGAATGGAAAGGAATCGACATATCGGCATTCTTTCAGGGAATAGGGAAATGCGACTGGTATCCGGGTAACGAGGCCCGCACTTTCTGGGGGCCGTATTGCCGCCCCTACAACGCTTATATCCCTGTTGACTTCATGCAAAACGTATGGAGCGAGGATAACCGGGATGCATATTTCCCTCGGCCACGGGCATATGCTGCATATGGATCGAAAAATCCCATGGGAAACGTCAATGACAGGTATCTGCAGGATGTCAGTTATCTTCGGTTGAAAAATCTCACAATCGGGTATACTATCCCGATATGGAAAAATATATTCAAGGAGCTTCGGGTATATTTCTCAGGGGAGAATCTTTTCTATTGGTCTCCTTTCAAGAAATACTGCAAAAGTATTGATCCTGAAACAGCCACCAATTCAGGTAAAAAGAGCGGAGATGCTCTCACTTATGGTTTCTCCAAGTCATTCACTTTCGGTTTAAACGTGGTATTCTAATCTGACATAAACATGAAAATATCATATAAAATATTATTAACAGCAACGATGCTGTCCATATTGGCATCATGCACAGACATTGACCAGGTGCCTGAAGACCGTCTTTCCCCTGACACATATTTTATGTCGGAGGCGGAGCTGGCACAATTTACCAACTCCTTCTATTCCCTCGAACCTCAGGTAGGTGCATTCAAATGGTTTGGGGAACAGAGTGAGTTCATCCAGTCCACTACACTCGCCCGCGAAATCATGGGAACACGGCCTCTGCCTACCGCCTCGGGCGATGTGGGCTGGACATGGACAACCTTGCGTGACATCAACTATTACCTGCAGAATTCACATAACTGCCCAGATGTCAGCGCAAGAAACAGGTATGACGGTGTCGCATATTTCTTCAGAGCGTTTTTCTATTACAACATGCTCACTAAATTTGGAGACGTACCATGGTATGACACTCCCGTTGGTTCAGCCGATACGGAATTGCTTTGCAAACCTCGTGACAGCCGTGATGTGATAATCAATCATATCATCGATGACTGTGACAAAGCTTTCGAACTCATGCTTCCCTATGGAAAAAAGACAACCGAAGTATGCGCATGGACAGCACTCGCTCTGAAATCAAGGGCAACATTGTTTGAGGGAACTTTCAGAAAATATCATGCCGGAACAGTTTTCAATTCCCAATCGCTCTCGGGAGATGAGTTACTCAAGATATGCGCGGAAACATCCCTTAAGCTTATGAATGAAGGAGGATATTCCCTTTATCAGGCCGGTCCGGAACCATATCGCGACCTTTTTGCCACACTACAACCCAGATCTGAAGAAGTCATTTGGGCCCGCATATACGGGGAACAGATCGGTGGGAAACATAATGCGAATGACGATTCGAAAACACGCTTCATTTCGATGACAAAACGCTTTGTGAATCTTTACCTGAAAACCGACGGTTCTCGATTCACCGATAATCCCGACTGGCAAACCATGCAATATACCGATGAATGCAACGGCAGAGATCCACGTATGGCACAGACAGTGTTATGCCCGGGATATATGCAGATGGGACAGACAAAAGTTCAGGCTCCTAATCTTAACTCCACGCAGGGATGCTATCAATTCATAAAGTATGTGATGAGCGATGATTTCGACGCGTATAACCAGAGCCGAGCCTCCATGCCGATTTTCCGGCTGGCGGAAATTTATCTTAACTATGCTGAGGCTCTCGCTGAACTCGGTACATTGACTCAAAAAGACCTTGACATATCCATAAACAAACTTCGCGACCGTGTGAGTATGCCGCATCTCGATATGGCGGAAGCCAATGCCCGCCCCGACACATATATGATGAGTGAGGAATGGGGGTATCCCAATGTAACGCGTTCAGCAAACACGGGTGTGATTCTGGAAGTGAGACGGGAGAGAATGATTGAACTCGCACTTGAACTTGTGCACTATAACGATATCTTAAGATGGCGAGAAGGTAAGGTATACGAGAAACCTTTCTACGGAATGTATTTCCCCGGACCCGGTAAATACGATCTAACCGGCGATGGTAAAGCCAACGTGTGTATCTATACTGGAAAGAAACCCGGGGGTATCGGACTCAAATTTCTTGAGATAAATAAGGATATTTTCCTATCCGAAGGTGACCATGGCTTCGCTGTAAGATATGGAAGCGATGCATTCAAAAGGAACTGGCATGAAGACAGGGATTACCTTTACGGCATTCCCACAAACGAGCGGTCGCTTTCCGGAGGTGCTCTAACTCAGAATCCAGGCTGGAATGATGGACTTAATTTTTAAACAACTTCTTAATTATTCACTTAACATCTGATATTGACATTATGAAAAAAATTACTTTGATGGCCACAGCCGCCATGATGACCGCAACTTTTGCGAACGCAACAGATTATTATTGCTCTCCGGAAGGCACCGGAGAACAGGATGGCAGCAGCTGGGAGAACGCGTTCCCCGCAGCTGATATCAACGAAGTCTTAGCTAATCTCGAACCGGGAGATATGGTATATTTGACTGAAGGGAAATACACGGGCACAAAGATTCGCCCGGTTTCCGGAATCACAGTCATAGGTGGGTATCCTATCTCTGCGAAGGGCACAGATCTTAGCGGTTATAATCCTTGGGTGAATAAAACCATCTTTGACGCCGAGGGGAAAAACGGAGAAGAAGCTCTCGTTAAAGTTTCAGGTGAAGACGGAGTGGATGCACCCCTGACAACAATAAAAGGTATTACCATAACAGGCTGTGTCGGAGTAAAAGATGAATCAGACTCATACCATGGGTCGGCCTTTAACTGTACCCGTTCATGGGTTCTTCTCGAAGACGTGACATTCGACAGGAACACTTCAATAAAAGGTGGTGTCGTTGTTCCTGCCTCCGGCTCAAAATTCCATGCCCGTCATTGCGTATGGACAAACAACCGCAACATACGTACGGACATCGGTGGCTCAGACGGAGCCAACAACTGTTTTCAACCTGTGCTCAATGGCCGTGGTGCCAAAGACAACAAAACCAATATAATCCTTGAAGGTTGCGTGATGGTAAATAACATCATTGAAAATGAAGACGCCCGTAAGGCCGCATGCTATGGAGGGGGCATGAGCTTTCAAGACGGTTGCTGCAATCTTCTGATGGTTAACTGCCTCGCAGACGGAGGAGGACAGACAATCAAACAGAACGGAGGTTTCATCCGTACCGGCAACAGTGACAACGGTGAGCCGAGTCTGTATGCATTTGCATTCAACACCATGTTTAATTACAGCACTTCACACGCTACAGAATCTAAAGGTAAGATCATATCTATAAATGGTAACGCACCTTATTTCCTTCAAGGCAATATCATCGTAGACAATACAGACGGAGCCTCGATAACTCCCAACTATGATGCCGGCACTGTTGCCGTAGGAAATAAAGCAGACATCGCCATCTTCACACAGGGATTCAGCAACAACTGGGGTAAATATGTCCCGCTCATTCAGTCAGCTGGTGACAATACCGTCGGTGGTTTTCTTGTGGCCACAATCCAGAAAGATCAGAATGGCGAAGCAGGATCAATGTATAAGACATCATTCCTCACCGATTTCAGCTCTGACAATTGGTCAGCTCCCGCCCAGAACCAAGTATTCGAGGGTAATACGACTGCAAAAGATGGTCGCTACTTCATTCTACCCAAATCAAACTATTGTGATGTGACACTTGAGGACGCGATCAATAATTTTGACAGTTACAAAGAACTTGAAATTTTTAAGAAATGGTTCGGATGGGCAGAGGTTGACCTTAGTAAAGATCTCTTCGGTAACAAACGCGCTGCGACCACATATCGCGGAGCATACGATCCGAATGCCACAGCAGGGAATCCCACCGGAATAGAAGACTTGGCTGAAGTCAACAAAATGAACTTGATTGTCAAATCTATTGGAAACGGAATCTTCTCAATATCGGGAGTCGTGGGTCAAGCTGATGTATTTGACATCAACGGGACACGCGTTCTCAGCTTTGACGCGTCTGAAGGCTCGTTCTCACTCACTGATTCTCCAGCAGGTATATATATCATACGCACCGAGGAATCATACGTAAAAATAATTCGCTGACACGCAGCATATTGATAGCCAGAATCGCGGAGGCAAACCGCCTCCGCGATTCCTTTTATAGTACGACTCAAGATTAATCAAGATATGATACTGAGAAAACTGATTTTTCTTTTACTTGCATTAGCCGCGTTATTACCGGCTAACGCAGCAACCCACAGGTTGGCGACATATAATATCCGCTACACTGCAAATCCCGGCAATTCGACCGACACGGAAGGCAAAGATTGGGGACAACGTGGTCCTGTTTGCAGGGATGTAATCCTAAACTATGACTTCGATGTGGTAGGAATACAGGAAGCAACAGGAGAGGGGCGCTCCTATCGTAATCCGGTAACAGGTCGCACTCAGCTTGATGATCTCAAGGCATGGTTGCCGGATTATGAATTGATAGCATGGGACCGTGACGGTTCAAAGCGCATGGAATACGTAGCGATAGCATTCAAGAAAGACCGATATGACGTAATCGACCAAGGCAGTTTCTTTATCAGTGCCACACCCGACAAGGTTTCAAACGGATGGGATACGCACATAGAAAACCATTCCAGGATTCTCGGATGGCTAAAACTCAAGGACAAGTCAAGCAATGAGATTTTCATATTTGCATGTACCCATACAAATGACGGATGGAGTCTCGATGGTCCTTACGGATCTCAACTTGTGGCATCAAGATTGAAAGAAATCGCAGGAAATCTACCTGTAATGGTTGTGGCAGATTATAATACATCGCGCATTGACCGTGACCGGAAAGGTTTAAAGGCATATCATGCCGCTTTTCATGATGCGGCCCTGACAGTTCCGGCTGATAAGAATTATTCCCTACCTGTATCAAACCGCAATATTGACTGGACATATAACGCATTCAATCCGGTATCTAATCTTTCATATACTGGAAAGGAGATTGATTTTCAATTCTACCGCGGTATGAATATTCTCGAACGTCATATAGTCACGGAAGAATTTACATATAATGGAATCCAATATCCTTCAAGCGACCACTTCCCAGTATTTGTTGTTGCTGAACTGAATTCAGAGAGAATCAAGACAATTTATGTCGACGGAAAATCCGCGAACGGCGACGGCACATCAACCTCCCCCTACCCCACGATTTCCGAGGCTCTGGCTGTCGCCGGCATTGATGATACCATTCTCGTGGCGGAAGGTGAATACAATGAATCCGTCAAGCCCGGATATTCAATCTCAATAATCGGTGGCTACACCGACGGTTTTACAAAAAGGGAGGGCGTGACAACAATCAACGGCAAAGGTCTCTCGACACCGCCTGTATATGCGGATGCAAACATTGACCTGACCCTGGATAATCTGAACATCTCCGGTTATGAATCGCCCGACAGCCGCATGGACGGGGCAATACATTTCAAGGGATCAAACCTCACGATGAGAAATCTCGTTGTGGAAAACAACGTGGCGAAGGAATATGGCGGCGGGGTATGCGTTTTCGACTATGTATCGCCAAAATATTGCGACAGCAATAATATAACCGCTTCCGGCTGCATATTCCGCAACAATTCGGCCAACTATGGCGGAGGTATGGCCATCGGATTCTATGACCGTCTGGATATCGACAGATGCTCCTTTGAAAACAATGAAGCCAACAAATCCGCAAGTGCACTTTATATCACATTTGGCGCACCTGAGTCAAATCGCATTTGGTTCACGGATGCTGAGGCCTTGATTACCAACTCGTCGTTCACAGGGAATTCATCGAAAGGATCGGGAGCGGTATTCATAAACGATGATATGCCTAACGTGAAAACAACGATAGTGAACACAACCTTTGCCGAAAACCGCATAGATGCCAAAGGAGGTCTACCGGCAGTAATAAAAGGTTACGGAGGAACTGCAATCCATGCAAGGTTGACAACCACGCCCTCTGACAATCCGCTGAAAAAGGTAAAAGATTCGAAATTATATTTAGGGCATGTTTCGGTAATTGGCAATCATGCAAACTGTGCGTCACCTGCTAATTTCAAGGCTTCCGCACTGAACGTCGAAGGGGGAGAATTCAAATTGCTCAACAGTATCATCGCTGCCAATACCACAAACGGAACCGAGGCATTTGCAGACATAACCGTAAGTGATCCGGGAATATTATCCAAAGAAACATATAACATTATCACAACCGCCCAAACTGTGAATTTCAGTATCGATTCAAAAACAAAGGCTGCACAGACAGAAGAAGATGGGATAACATTTATTACCGGCATGATGCGCGGAGAGACCAGCGATGGCAAGTTCCATCCCACAGTTGTCAACGAAAGCGGGTGCACTCCGTTTGTACCCGTCGACAACTCCTTATTCGGCAGCTATGAGTCGGCTGTGCTCACCGTGCTCCATCGCAATCTTGAAAGAGAATTTTCCACAGATATTGACCGCGACGGCACAACCGGCACTCAGACCAAGACTGACCAACGCGGTAAATCAAGGAATGAGAAATCGATACCGGGAGCCATAGAATTCGATAATGAGATTTCGGGCATAGACGTTCCCGTCGTATCTGACAGTTCTGCTGTGATTTTCAATCCACTTCCCGATGGAAGACTTATTGTGAAGGCAAACACCCCTCTCGGGCAAATAGATGTTTTCGATATGTCTGGCAGCAAGGTATATTCAGTGCATGTCAGTGACCGGAAATTCATGATAGACCTTTCATCCCTTGGGACAGGATTGTATGTGATATTTTGTCTGGGAAAACCTTGCAAGATTTACGCATAAACGATATATTTGTATCAACAATCAAAACCTAACCTGATAATGAACATTACCAAGAAATTAATTGTATCAGTCCTAATGGCAATCATGGTGGTAGCGACTGGTCTACCCACATCGGGTAAGAATGCTGACCCGGTGGCGGATCCGAAAGCTGTCGTGACTTGCGGTAACGCCCGTTTCACCGTGCTGACTCCCCAGATGGTGCGTATAGAGTGGAGTCCCGATGCCCGTTGGGAAGACGCAAAAAGTCTCACATTTGTAAACCGTAAACTCGAGGTGCCAGATTTTAAGAAGAAAGTATCGAAAAAAGGGGTAACCATATCCACTCGGGCACTCACTCTCGATTACAGGAATGACGGCAAGCCCTTCGATGCCGGCAATCTGAAGATAACATTCCCTCTGAATGGAAAGAAAATTTCATGGAAGCCAGGAGACACAGATTCTCTTAATCTTATGGGCACGACAAGAACATTGGACCGGGCTGACGGCTACAAACTCGGACGCGAACCGATGGAGACCGGTCTGCTGTCAAGAAGCGGATGGGTGCTCGTTGACGACAGCGGCAAACCGGTATTCACCCCTGTTTCCTCACATTGGAAAGAATGGGTTAAGGAACGTCCTACTTCAGACAATATAGACTGGTATTTCATGGCTTACGGTCATGATTACAAAAAGGCACTTGCTGATTATCAGAAGGTGGCGGGAGAGGCAGCCATGCCTCCCAGGAATACTTTCGGATATTGGTGGAGCAGATATTGGCAATACAGCGACGACGAACTTGAGGATATCGTGGGGAAACTGCGTTCATACGATATTCCGATTGATGTCCTGATAGTCGACATGGATTGGCATGACACATTCGGGATGAAGAAAAACAATCCGGCAAAGGATGAATATGGGCAACGCATTGGATGGACTGGATACTCTTGGCAGAAGCAGCTATTTCCGAATCCTAAAAACTTTCTGGAATGGACAAACCGTAACAAACTTCTTACCGCACTGAATCTTCATCCGGCATCCGGCATACAACCATACGAGGACTGCTATGATGAATTCACCAGAGATTACGGATGGAGCGACAAAGGAAAAAGCGTGCCATTCAAGATAGATGAGGAGAAATGGGCAGACTCATATTTCAATAAGGTTCTATCACCCATGGAGGATATGGGGGTTGATTTCTGGTGGCTCGACTGGCAGCAATGGCTTGATTCCAAATTCACACGAGGATTAAGCAACACCTTTTGGCTTAATCATACATTCTATAACCATGCGAAAGATAGAGCTGCTGAAGTAAACTCCAATTCCCCAAAGCGTCCGTTTATATATCATCGTTGGGGTGGACTCGGCTCACACCGATACCCTCTGGGATTCTCAGGAGACACCTACGCGACATGGGAAACACTCGCATTCCTGCCCTGGTTCACCGCCACTGCATCCAATGTAAATTACGGATACTGGGGACACGACATAGGTGGACATCTTTTCCACAAAGATGTAAAAAGTACTGACCCCGAACTTTACACACGATGGTTGCAATATGGTGTCTTCACCCCTATATTCAAAACTCATTCCACAAAAGACAACCGCATTGTCCGTTATCCCTGGGCGTTTCCCGACCATCAATTTGTCATGCGCGATGCGATTCAGCTTCGTTACGCTTTGGTGCCATATATCTATAACGCGGTCCGTGCAAATTACGATACCGGTGTGGCAATGTGCAGACCGATGTATTACGAGTATCCGGAACTCGACAAGGCTTATAACGTTCCTGAACAGTTCTTCTTCGGAGATGATATAATCGCCACGGCTGTGGCATCACCTGTAGACAGCGTCACCGGATTGGCGGAACGTTCCATATGGTTACCGGAAGGAGAATGGTATGAATATTCATCAGGAAACATGTATAATGGTGACAATGATTATAATTTGAATTTCACAATAGCCGAGAATCCGTTCTTTGTCCGATCCGGTGCTATAATTCCAATGAATCCTGTAAAAGTCAGGAATCTACAGGAAGCATGCGACACCCTTGTATTGACTTTCGTCCCCGGAGCAGACGGGAAACTAACCCATTACGAAGATGACGGCGTTTCGGATGAATATAAATCAAGTTTTGCAACTACCGAAGTAAGCCGCAAATATTCAAATAATTCCCAGATAATAACAATTTCGGCACGCAATGGCTCCTATCGCAACGCACCTGAATCACGCGCATATGAACTTCGTTTCCCTGCCACAATGCCACCTGCGGAAGTGACTGTCAACGGTGAAATTTATCCTTACGCCCGATTCCCGGAACCGGGAACATGGAGCTATGATGGCATATCTTTGCAACCGGTGGTCTACACAGACAAGCTTCCTGTTAATCAGGATATCGATGTTACGCTGTCATTCAGCAATGACAACGGCATGGACAAACGCCTGTATGGCAAGAAAGGATTGTTCAACCGATGTCGCGTATTAACTCCCGAATTCAAAGAGGAACAGTGCAACAACGGAGAAAGTTATATAATGCTTCCTGAAGGTTATCTCAAAGTGTCACAATGCGCCAACTTCATCGAAGAGAATCCCTCTGAAATTGATAGATACCTATCTGATTTTAATGATTCTTACCTGGCATTGCCGGCATTGATTGATAGCCATGAATATTCAGGCGCAGCTTTCAAGAAGCGCCTGAAGTCACAACTCGTACATCTGTAATAATACAAACCTCCTATAAAAAAATAAGCAACCATACGTATGGTTGCTTATTTTTTATAAAGGATGTTTGAAATCAGAGCAGGGAGACGGAGCGGCGGATGAAGGCGGAGAGGGCTTCGCCTTTCAGCAGACCGCTCTGGAGCAGGGCGAGGTCGATAATCTGTTTTACCTCTGGTATACCGGCGGCATACTCTTTGATTATCGATGACTCTTTGTCACGACTCTTGGTTACCTCTGCTTCAAGGTCGGATACCTGCTTGTTGATGGCATCTTTGTCGGCATCCTTCTCTTCAAGTTTCTTGCGCAATGCGGTGATGTCGGCATTAAATCCTTCAATCTCCTCGCGTACTGGCTTAACTACCGCCTCAACGGAGTCTTCCGCACCCTTGAGTATTTTCTTTACAGCCGGTTGCTCAGTATTGACAACCAATGAATACATATCGGGCATCTGACCATAGAAGTTCATTCCGGGCTGCATTGCCGCCATGTCTTTCATACGGCGCATCATCTCGTTCTGGGTGATCACCGCAGGCGCATCATTTTCTGACAACGCGCTGTATTCCACTATGAAATTGACATCTTTTTCCTCCGGCATCTGGCTGCGGAAGATACCTGTCAGAAGGTCTGCCTGAAGAGGAGTCAGATCCGCTTTCTTGTCATTCTCTTTGGAAATGAGGCGTTCCGGGGTGTCTGAATCGACACGCACAAAACGTGTTTTCTCAAGCTTGCTCTCGAACATACCTACCACATGCTGGTCGAGCTGGCCGTCAAGCAGCAGCACATTGTATCCTTTCTCTTCCGCACCCTGCACATATGCGAACTGGGCTGTCTTATCGGTCGAATATAGATATATCACCATACCCTCCTTGTCTGTCTGCGTAGCCTCGACAAGCTTACGGTATTCATCCAATGTGTAGTAATTGCCATTGACATCCTTCAAAAGGAAGAATTTCTTGGCGGATTCATAGAATTTCTCATCGGTAAGCATTCCGTATTTGATGAATACCTCGATGTCATCCCATTTCTTCTCAAACTCTTTTCTGTCGTCCTTGAACATCTTGTCGAGCTTCTCTGCGACTTTCTTTGAGATATAGGAAGAGATCTTCTTCACCTGCTGATCAGCCTGAAGATAGCTTCGGCTGACATTCAGAGGAATATCGGGTGAGTCAATCACACCTTGCATGAGCATCATGAACTCAGGCACCACTCCCTCCACCTGATCGGTGACGTAGACCTGATTGCAATAAAGCTGGATGCGGTTATGCTGGATATCGATGTTATTCTTGATCTTCGGGAAATACAGGATACCGGTCAAGGTGAACGGATAATCCACATTCAGATGAATCCAGAACATAGGATCTTCCTCACCGGGACGGAGCTCATGATAGAATTTCAGATAATCATCATCGGTAAGCTCCGAGGGTTTACGGGTCCACAACGGTTCGGTAGCATTGATTATCTTGTCTTTATCAGTATCTACATACTTACCGTCTTTCCATTCCTGCTCTTTTCCGCTTATCACCGGAACAGGGAGGAAGCGGCAATATTTTTTAAGCAGCGTGTCGATGCGCTGTTGCTCAAGGAACTCCTTGTTGTCATCATCGATATAGAGAATGATGTCTGTTCCGCGACCAGCCTTTTCGATCTCCTTCATCTCATATTCCGGACTGCCGTCACAACTCCATTCAACGCCTTTCGCTCCCTCCTTATAAGAAAGCGAACGGATCACAACCTTCTTGGAAACCATGAAGGCGGAATAGAAACCCAATCCGAAATGACCTATGATGGAATTTGCGGTATCTTTATATTTGGCGAGAAACTCCTCAGCTCCGGAAAATGCAATCTGATTGATGTATTTATCCACATCCTCAGCATCCATACCGATTCCATGGTCTGAAACGGTAAGAGTTCCTGCTTCCTTGTCAACAGAGACTTTGACATTCATCTCTCCGAGCTCACCTTTGAATTCACCGAAAGATGATAGAGTTTTCAGCTTCTGCGTAGCGTCTATCGCGTTCGAGACAAGCTCACGCAAAAAGATCTCATGGTCGCTATATAAGAATTTCTTGATTACGGGGAAAATATTTTCAGTGGTAACCCCAATTTTACCTGTTGCCATTTTTATAATGATTTTTAATTTTTATTCCTATTATGAGCAAATCAAATTCCGTGCCATTTTCATCATACCACAGAATAAACAAATAAGGAGACCATCCGGTTGCGGAGGTCTCCCATATCATTAAGACGATTGAAACATTATTTATTGGCAGCTTCAAACATTGTCTTTATATCCTCTGTGGTAAGATTGCCTACCATGTAGATTGCCTTGAAATTGTCGTCCCAACTCTTTTTGCGAATCACCAGTATCCTTTTTACGTTCCCTTTGTCATCCCCATCTACATACCAGATGAACGTCACATTATTCTTTTTTTGGAAAGATATACGTTCCATCCCCTTCTCCTTTACGAGATTTTCAACGATATTGGTCAACTCTTTCTTCTTTCCGTTCCATTTGGTACGCACAACTTCCACAAGTTTGAGTTTACCGTTTGATAAACCATACAACTCTTTGCTCATACCGCCATCCGGCATCATGGCAAGCATCTTGGGCGAAAGATAGAAATAGTCAAAATCCTCCCAACCCGCAGTCTGGGAAAACTTCGGTTCGTACAGGTCTGCCGCTGCCACCATCGAGACGCACAGAGCCACCATTGTCAACATCAATCTGATTCTCTTCATATACATTATTGCTTTTATTTCAAACATGTTCATTCTTCTCTGAAAAAGCCACGGATAATATCGTTGACCTTAAGCAATTCAGACGACAGCATAGCCATCTGCCGATCCAGTTCCTTGGCAGGATCACCGACATCGGATGTTGCAAAAGCCAATAAATCCCTCATCTCCTCCGGTGTTGGAACTGTCTCTTTAATTGAAAACGAAGGGATCTCAGGTATACTGAGTTCTTCTTTCTTAAGTTTGCCCACACGATTCCGCGAACGAAGACCTACCCTTACGACTTTCTTTTCTTCATTAACCGGAACCACAGTCTCGAATTTTGCAAGGTTAGAGAGATTCTCCCCTTCTGTAGAATTATCCTCAATATCAATCGCTGAATCGCCTACCATAGCAATGTTTTCTATCTTCGGCTCATAAAAGAATAATCCTACCGCCGCCAACGATAATATTATAATTACAGCTATGCCGGCGACGTAACCACATATTCGGTGCATTCTCATTCTAAATACATCCTTACGTGCCAGCTCATGAATCTTATGTGTCATAAACTGCTCAAGCCCGATATCATCCACAGAAAAATTATCATCAGGCAATACTGACACATCCATCAGATCGCGATAAAGAGTATATACCGGCAAAAGCTCTCTCTCCATGACAGAGATAACATCTTCACCGAATGTTTGCGTCAACTTTTCGAGTTCCGCCTCCTCTTCCGCAGATACCGAAGCATTCTCCCACTTCCTCAGCAGGAATTCCAAACGCCTGATATGTTGATTATCATTTATTGTCATAACCGTGTGTCATAATATTTTTTCAAGGTCTTGCGACCCCTGGATAGCAAAGTGCTTACATTTGTCAGAGACAGACCGGTAATCTTTGCAATCTCATAATTTGTCAAACCATTCACAGAACTCATTAGCACAAGTTTTCTTTGTATCTCAGGCAATTTCGAAAGCCCTTTTCTGAGAATTTCCAGACTTTCCTTCTCTTCGACTCCACTTGCCGGAAGAGATGCCATCTCTACAATTGACTCCTCTGAAGAAACCTCATGCCGGCTTCTGAGCATTCGCAACGCGCCGTTTCTCACCGTTGTCAGGCAATATGCCCTGACATTGGATATATCCTTAAACCGCTCTCTATGATCCCAAAGAACAGAAAGCGATTCCTGAAGGCAATCTAAAGAATCATCCCTGTCACGGAGAATCCTGACGATGCTCTCAAACATCGTCTGCCGCAACGGTAACACTTCTGCTTTGAATTCCTCCTCTGTCATCGGATTTGTAAACGCGTTCTGTATTGTTCTATATATAAGAGTCGAAAAATCTCATTTCGTCACACCAAAACTACAAAAAAATTTCATGTGTGTTCAAAATTACGAAAAACTGCGCTTCAAAAGCCAAGTCTGACTTAAGAAGCGCAGTTTTTATTTGAGATTAATTATAAGTGTTCTCAGAGATTATTCGGCTTCGGAGTTCCATGTGCAGGAAACGAATTCGAACTTACCTTTCTCAACACACTTGAACACGATAGTGTAAACTTTATTGACCTTACCTGTGCACCAAGCTGTGAAAGTTATCGTTACAGTCGGCTGAAGGTCTCCGATGGGCGACATATCAGGATAAAGTGTTGAAAGAGCACCGGGACCTGTCTCCTCCTCGAAACGTTTCTTCATCAACGCCTCAATTTCCTCCGGTGACATGCCGGCATAGTGTGAATTACCCTTTATAGCATCATAGTCCATATTGATGTTGACATTGCCCTGATATGATGAGCAACCGGAATAATACTCGGCTGTTCCATAGCTGTCAACATAATCAGCACCATCAGCTACATTATTCTTCACCCAGTCTACAACAGCCTGATAGAACCATGTGCTGGTAGGTTTATTCTTACCTGCAGGAAGAGTAAGCTCGATAGAGGGATCCATCTTCCATGCGCCGCCTTTGAATACAAACTGGTTTGTCTCAGAGATCACACCTTCATGGCTGATAGAATCTACCCATTTCTCACCATCGTATGTATACTCTACACTTCTCTGGTCAATATCATCACCATTCTTGAACGAATAGAGAACATATTTCTTTGTCTTCTCAGTAGCATAGGGATATGTCTTGGCAAGGAACATCGGAATCATAGTTGCGGCCTGATCCTCTGTAAGAGCACCATCCACACCCATCTGGAGGTAATCGGCGGGCTGGAGAACAGTAACATCCGAAACCGCCGCCCATTTTGAGCCGTCATAAAGATAGAGTGCGGAAGTAGCTGTGCTTGCTATCTGGGCTACAGCACGTGTCTTCACGCTACGCGCAGCTGCCTCGGCAGCCTTAACTTCAACCGGAATGACATTGAAAAATTTCGGAACGCCATTAGATTTTGAAACGCTTATGAAATAACCTGTGATTTCATACTCTTTACCATCCTCCAGCATCGCTTTCTGAGCATCTGTAAGCTGATAAAAGCTGCCGTTTGCTGCTGTAGCTCCCGCCACACTGAAGTTGTAATAGGTACCGGATACTGAAACTGTGGCTTTCAAAGTACAATATACGGCAAGGAAATCCACACCGGGATTAAGGGCGGCATCCATATCTGCACCTGTATAGACTTTAGGTGTACCATATTTCACCGGCTCTGTGCCAAGCTTAGTGATTGTTGTGCTTTCACCAAACTGAAGTCCGTTATTGAAAACTCCGACTTCACCTGATACCTCAACATAATCTCCTACCACATAGGCTTTATCATAGTTCTTACCCTTATATACCAATATGGATGCGGTGTTATCTGAAAGGATGAATCCCTGATTGCATATGGCAGTCACAACGCCTTTGAGTGTCATTGTCTTACCCTCTTGGGCATCAGCAATTGTCTCCTCTTTCTCCTCAACGTTACCGAATACCGGAGATGTCTCAGAGTTATTGTAGTTTACTACAACATAATTTCCACTCTGTGCAGACGGGAAGTTAGCTTTGAGAATGCGAGGGATATTGCCGGATGCGGGAGCTGCAGGAGAGAAGCTTTCTGCATAGTTCTCATCACTGCCGTAAGACTCCTGATAATCCGCAGTTGTCACATCATAGACCGCAGCAGCATTCATACCTACCATCTCTTCCGGAAGATCCTGTGCAATCTTATAGGTAACATTGATTGCGGAACCCTCTGAAAGTGTGAAATACTGGAAGTCGGGATCTGAGAGGAAATTAGGGATATAATCTGCCGGAGCAATTGCATCATTCAGATAATGCAGCGTACCGACAGCCTCAAGCTCATTGCTTACGCCCGCTTCGGATGCCTTTGCCTTATTCGCGCTGTTATCAGCAAGATTCTTGTAGTCATCATTGGTGAGGGTATATGCGAGAGTCTGCACGTTCGACATATCCGGACCGCCTACAAAGCCATCGAGATATGTGTCATTCCAGCTGTTCTCTTTGCACGACACCATGCTGAATGCCACAACTCCGAGAAGAAGTGATTTCTTTATAATTGTCTTCATTGCTAATGTCTTTTAGAATTTGATTTTTAATCTCAGCGAGAAGGTGCGGCCAAACGAATAGATAGCATATGTCGCATTGCTCCATGTTCCATCTTCTCCATACGGAGTCTGAGCATCCTTCACATAGAAATTGTTGAACAGGTTATTAACGTTTCCGTAGAGTGTCGCACGGAGACCTCCGATCTTGAAGCTATAGCTTGCAGAGAGATCAAACTCATTTCCGAAAGGAATCTCCCATGGCTTCTTCAAAGGAATCTCGCTATTTGTGGAGAATGCAGAGTCTCCGCTGAGGTAATAATCTGAGAAGTTACGTGCGCTGAAAGTCCACTCAGCTCCAATTCTGAAACCTTTGAAGGGTTTGAATTCAACACCGAGACCACCGGTTGTCTGAGCAGATCCGCAGACCTTGCGGTTCTTCTGTTTCAAGATAGCCCATGCATGGTCGGGAGCATATACCCCGGATGCCAATGTGCCGTTATATGTATTGGCCAAAGGCTGTCCCTGTGAATTATAGAAATAACCCTTAGGATCGTTGGTCCACTTCCAGTCACCCCAAGAGAACATACCCTGGAGCTCGAACCAGTGCACAGGTTTGAATGCGAAATCAACCTCGACACCGATGTGCTGAGCAGATACATTCTCAAGACTCATGCTGAAGCGGCTACCTGCGTCAGGACCCTCTTTGATAGAACCCTGTGCCTGGGTGTCACGGTCGCTGCGGTCCATCCATTTTGTATAGTAACCGTTAACGGTTGCAGAGAACATAGGTGAATGAAAACCATAACCGATCTCGAATGAACCGATCTTCTCATTCTTAGGATTAGGCTTGATTGCATTTGTCACATCAGGCTTCAGGAACACACCATATGAGAAGAAAGGTGCTTTGGAGATAAATCCACCATTAATGAAAATATTGTTATGGCTGTCAATGTTCCAGTTTGCACCACCTTTTGCAGTTCCACCGAGGAATGTCTGCCAAGGCGTTGTTCCATGCGCCTCGTCATAATAGAACATATCCTTCTTACGATAGCTTGTAAGATTGATAGAACCAGCGAGGAATGTTGTGATAGCACCATCAAGGATTTTATACTCACCCTGACCGTAAATACCCTCCTGATGAGTGTAACCGTTGTAATTCTTATATACGATGTCTCCAACTCCTAATTTCTCATATTTCCAGTTGGGATCTGCTGCAAGATAATTGTTGGCGGCAACCACATCCTTACGGCTGGAATCGTCTATGAAGTATTCTCCTGAATAAAGATCTATAAGTTCCGCCTTATGATGTCCAATATAATAACGCACATCGATACCGCCGGTGAGATAGAGTTTGTTTGGGATTACCTCATTCTTATAAGTGGAGACAAGACCATACCATTCGTGGCTGTTGATACCGTTTGCCATCGCCATAAGCGATCCTGTTGTGGAAGAGGCATTGAGATCCTGCACAGCGCCGAAGTCAAATGTACCGTCGGGGCGGCGGAAAGTTGTTGTGATAGAACCATCCTCTGCCGGATGCCAGTAATTGCGGTAAGTTGAGTTACGTCCCTGACCGCTGTATCCACCACCTGATGCAAGAGATGCATACAATGCTGATGAGAGCGAAGAGCGCTCGTTGATCTGCCAGATATGGTTAAGAGAGAGGATAGGCTTGTGATACTGGTTACGATATGCTGTACGCTGACGGCCCTCGTTGTCGAAACCATAACCGGGGTTGTAGGTGTAGATGCTCTTGTTGCCCATATAGTTCTTGGCATTCTGCCATCCCTCGACATTCAGCACACCGTAAACATTGTTACGCTGATTATGCCACTGCGGAGAACCGAATGCTGTGAATGAAAGCTGATGGTCATTGCCGATTTTCTTAGCGACATTCACGAAATAGTTCCAGCCTTCGAACTCTGTACCCTGGATATTACCGTTACCGTTACCCCATTTGCGGCTACCGAGAACAGTTATTGCCCAGCCGTTCTTCATAAGACCGGTTGACACGCTGAAACCAACGTCGTTAAGACCGTTGTTACCCATACCATACCAGATTGTACCGCCTTTCTTAGCATCAAGACCCTTGGTTGTCATGCTGATAGTACCACCGATTGAGGGGGCGGAGATAATGGCAGCACCAAGACCGCGCTGTGTCTGTATACCTGTGGTCACATCGCCCAGTCCGGTGAAGTTCGACCAATAGATACCACCCCATTCCATATCGTTCATAGGGATACCGTTCACAAGGACTGCCACGTTCGGAGCCTTGAAACCACGCATGTTGATCTTGGCATCGCCATAACCACCACCGTCAGGAGTCGCCCATACACCGGGAGACATCTTAAGCACCTCAGGAAGCTCCTTGTTTCCAAGCTTAGCCTCAAGCTGTGCTGCTGTGATCTCAGACATAGCGATAGGTGTTTCACGAGTGCGGGCCTTCGCGGATGTCACCACAACGTCCTGAAGCAACTTGGTCTCTGACTTGAGCACGATATTGCCCATATCAGTCTGAGGAACCTCTTCAGCACCTTTGTAGCCTACATAGGTTATTTTCACAAGTTTGCCGGAAGGCACATTAAGCTTGAAATAACCGTCAATGTCCACGGTTGTTCCGATATTTGTGCCCGGAACTGTCACTAAAGCTCCGACGAGAGGTTCTCCCTGCTCATCGATCCCCCGGCCGCCGCATTTGATGTCGGCTGCTCCTAATGCCAGGAGCCACGACATACAAACCGTAAGACCTAAGAGAAATAGTCTCTTCATACTGTGTAATGTTTTAGTTGTTATTGTGTTATTGAGTTTATTACATATAGTTTAAGAATCTGTTATGCAAATACATATGGACTATATATAACAAGTGCCTCCCCACAACGTGGGAAGGCACTTGATGTCATGACATCAAAACTCGATCATAGTATGATTCGAGGATGAATTATTGTTGAAGCTGAAATATCGTCGGAGTGATGTCATCGTTTTGCTTTGAAATACGATGCAAATATAGCTCCTTTAAATATTTTTTACAAATTTTTGCGCAGTTTTAACAATAAAAACATGTCATTTTTTACTCCTCATTGGCATTCTGCTCATCCTCTTTCTCGGCAAACTCTGTAAAACCGTTTGCAATAAGGATATTATACCATGTGAAAAGCTTCTTTATATCATTCTCATAGACACGGTCGCGGTCATAATCCTCAACGATAGCCTCAAATGCAGGACGAAGTCCCTTGGAAGATACCAATTCCTTGACATCTATAGCTTTTCCTTCATATTTAGCATAAACTTTGTCAAGAATCTCTCCTAAGGGAGTGTCACCGGATTCTGTATACATCGCTATATCGCCAAGCGACACGACCTTATCGCGTGCATGCGCGGGGAAGCGCTTGCCGCTTCCAAGTTCCTCGACTACAAGAATACCTTTCCCCTGGGAAAGAATTCGGAACAGACCGGGACGGCCTGTGATAGATAATATTTCCTTAAGCATATGTATTTAAGAGTCCGTCTCATAAAAAATTTAGCTTTA
>OFFM01000447.1_pt1 | contig 33957 bp, 27 predicted proteins | sample 1521401 | NCBI WGS metagenome assembly OFFM01 (sample SAMEA3504118, study PRJEB24116) | mouse gut metagenome | biome: mouse gut; feature: mouse-associated habitat; material: faeces | place: Denmark | collected 2011
AGCCCCCACACGTGACTTATCTTGCAGATTCGTCAAACAAGACTAAGGAATCCTATGCGGTTTTTTTATGCAACAACAAACCCTTTATAAATAACAACTCAAAACAGCAACAAAATCATGTATACCACTATTTTAGTTGCCTGCATCTCAGCCATTGCGGCGATCGGGATCTACGTGGTCGTTACGAACCTCGTGACCAAGAACTCGATCCGCAAGCGCCGCGAAGCCGCCCTGAAGGAGGCCGAGGCCGAAGGCGAGATGATCAAAAAGGAGCGGATCCTGCAGGCAAAAGAGAAGTTCATACAGCTTAAGAGCGAATACGACCGGCAGGTCAACGAACGCAACCAGAAGATCGCGCAGAGCGAACAGCGGGCCAAGCAGATCGAGAACAACCTGCAGAACCAGCAGCGCGATCTGGAGAACAAACTCCGCGAAAACGACCGGCTGAAGGAGCAGATGCAGAATCAGATGCAGGTGCTCGAACACCGCAAGGAGGAGGTCGATCAGATGATGCGCGAGCAGAATGCGCGCCTGGAGCAGATCTCGGGCATGAGCTCCGAGGAGGCCAAGAACATCCTGATCGAGAACATGAAGGCCGAGGCCAAGACCGAAGCCGCCGGCTACATAAACGAGACCATCGAAGAGGCGAAGATGACCGCCACCAAAGAGGCCAAGCGCATCATCGTAGCGTCGATCCAGCGCGTGGCGACCGAGACGGCGATCGAAAACGCCGTGACGGTATTCAACATCGAAAGCGACGAGGTCAAGGGCCGCATCATCGGCCGCGAAGGCCGCAACATCCGTGCGCTGGAAGCCGCAACCGGCATCGAAATCATCGTGGACGACACGCCCGAAGCCATTATCCTGAGCGGTTTCGACCCCGTGCGCCGCGAAATCGCACGTCTGGCGCTCCATCAGCTGGTGACCGACGGTCGCATCCACCCTGCCCGTATCGAAGAGGTGGTGGCCAAAGTCCAGAAACAGATCGAGGAGGAGATCGTCGAGGTCGGCAAACGCACCACGATCGACTTGGGCATCCATGGCCTGCATCCCGAACTGATCCGCATGATCGGCAAAATGAAATACCGCTCGTCCTACGGCCAGAACCTGCTGCAGCACGCCCGCGAAACGGCGAACCTCGCAGGCATCATGGCCGCGGAGCTGGGTCTGAATCCCAAGACGGCGCGCCGCGCAGGTCTGCTGCACGACATCGGCAAGGTGCCCGACGACGAACCGGAACTGCCGCACGCAATCATCGGCATGAAACTCGCCGAGAAATACAAGGAGAAACCCGAAATCTGCAACGCCATCGGCGCACACCATGATGAGGTGGAGCAGACATCGCTCCTTGCTCCTATCGTACAGGTCTGCGACGCTATCTCAGGTGCCCGTCCCGGTGCGCGCCGCGAGATTGTGGAGGCATATATCAAGCGTCTCAACGACCTTGAGCAGCTTGCCATGTCTTATCCCGGTGTGCTCAAGACCTACGCCATCCAGGCCGGCCGTGAGCTGCGCGTGATTGTCGGCGCCGACAAGATCGACGATGCCGAGACCGAAAAACTTTCAGCCGAAATCGCCCGTCGTATACAAGACGAGATGACATATCCCGGACAGGTAAAGATCACCGTAATCCGCGAGACCCGTTCGGTAAGCTTCGCCAAGTAGCGTTATGGCTAAGGATAAGAAAAAAGAGCGCACCTCGCCCGAGGTGCCCGTTGAAGATGTTCAGCCGGCAGCTGCGCCGACGGATACTCCTGCTGCCTCTGAGCAGGCCGAAACACCGGAGGAGCCCAAGAAAGCCTGCTGCTGCCGTCAGGACTGCCGTCGAGGCAAGCTGCACAGCTTCGACTGGCTTGCAGATATCCCCGGCGACAAGGCCGGAGGACAGATTGTAGAGGTTCAGTTCAAGAACACCCGCAAGGGATATTACCGCAACACCACCAATCTTCCCCTCGGACCGGGCGACGTCGTGGCCGTAGAGGCTGCTCCCGGCCATGACATCGGCACCATCACCCTTACCGGCGCACTTGCAGAGCTGCGCATGAAGCGCGCCGCCGGCCGCAATACTCCCGAGCCCAAGCGTGTGTTCCGTCTGGCCAAGCCTGCCGACATCGAGAAATTCGAGGAGGCCAAGGCGCGCGAGGACGACACCATGATACGTGCCCGCAAAATTGCCGAGAGCCTGAATCTCAACATGAAGATCGGCGACGTGGAGTATCAGGGCGATGGCAACAAGGCCATATTCTATTATATCGCCGACGAGCGTGTCGACTTCCGCCAGCTGATAAAGATTCTCGCCGAGACCTTCAAGATCCGCATAGAGATGAAGCAGATCGGCGCGCGTCAGGAGGCAGGACGTATCGGCGGTATCGGTCCGTGCGGACGTCCGCTGTGTTGCTCGCAATGGATGACCAATTTCGTATCCGTGGCCACCAGCGCCGCGCGATATCAGGATATATCGCTCAATCCACAGAAGCTTGCCGGCCAGTGCGCCAAGCTCAAATGCTGCCTCAACTTCGAGGTCGACGCCTACGTGGAGGCCTCTCGTCGTATGCCGCCGCGCGATGTGCGCCTTGAGACTGCCGACGCCACCTACTTCCACTTCAAGACTGATATCTTCAAGCGCCTCGTCACATACTCCACCGACAAGAACATGGCGGTCAACCTCGTCACAATTCCCGCCGAGCGGGTATTCGAGGTCATAGAGCTCAACAAAGCCGGCGAGAAACCGCTCAGCCTCACCCCCGAGGCCAACGAGAAGAAAGCCAAGCCCCGCAGCGAATTCGGCGATGTGCTCAGCGATGAAGACGATCTCACGCGCTTCGACCGCAAGAAGAAGAAAAAGCGCAAACCGGCAAAGAAAGCTCCGCAACAACAGCAGCAGGCACCTGCCGAAAAGGCCGAGGGCCAGGCAGCCCCCGCAGCCTCCGGCGAGCCCAAAGACCGGCAGCAGCGCAAACCACGCCATAAACCCCGTAAGAAACCCTCCGGCGACAAAGGCAATGAAAACTCTTCTCAGTCTTAGTGCATGCCTGCTCATGGTGCTTGCTGCCGCCTGCAGTATCGACGGACACCAAGGCAATGGTGACGACAACTATTTCTCGGCTTTCGCCACTCTCCGCGGCACGCGGTGGGACTATGCCTCGCCTTTGACATTCAGGGTAGATACCTTGCGCGACAGCTTGGCTCCGCGCGGCGACATGCTTCTCACCGTGCGCCATACCCACGGCTACGAATACCGCAATCTCTGGCTTGAGATAAACTATGACACGGCTGACTCCACAGCCCGGACAGATACCCTCAACATCATCCTTGCCGACGTCGCCGGCCATTACCGCGGCACCGGTATGGGGCCGTCGCTGCAGGTGGTCGATACCATAGCGCGCGGAGTGGCGCTGAGGCAGGGGCAGGAAATCCGCCTCAGGCACATCATGCGTCTCGACACGATCGAGGGTATAGAGCAAGTAGGCGTCACCTTCCTGCCACGTTGAAACTTTATAGCCTGCGCAGGCGTTCTACGGTAAACAATATCATTATGAAAGAACCACTTGATTATCTTCAGATAAATCTGCTCGGATTGCACGAGCAGGGGCTGCGTGTGAGCCGGCTAATCGGCGCCATGCGCCAAAAAGGCATTGAGGCTGCGATAGTGCGCAACAATGCAAATCTTTATTACTTGACAGGCCGTGTGTTCCGCGGTTTCCTTTATCTGTCTGCGCAGAGTGAGCAGCCGCTCTATTTTGTGCGCCAGCCGTCGACCCTGCGCAGCGATATCCCCGATGTGCTCTTTCATATCCGCAAACCCGAGGAGATTCCCGCCTTGCTCGCCAAGGGCGGCCACGAGGTGCCGGCGAATGTGGCTCTTGAGCTCGACAGCCTCTGCTACAGCGAGGCTTCGCGTCTGGCCAAGGCTTTCGGCATGGAGGCTCCGCGCGAGAACATATCGCCCCTGCTGCGCGGCGTAAGGGCTGTGAAAACCGAGATGGAGCAGGATATGCTCGTCCGCTCGGGGCAGAAGCAGTCATACGTCTACGAGCGAATTCCTCATCTTTATCAGGAGGGAATGTCGGATATCGACCTTCAGATAGCTATAGAGACGCTCTCGCGTCAGGAGGGCTGTCTGGGTCAGTTCCGTATCGCCGGCGATGAGATGGAGATTTTCATGGGCAACGTGCTCACGGGGCACAACGGCGACGAACCGTCGCCCTACGACTTCGCCATGGGCGGCCGCGGCATGAGCCCCTCGCTGCCCGTAGGAGCCGACGGCACTGTGATAAAGCCCGGACAGCCTGTGATGGTGGACGTAAACGGCAACTATACCGGTTATATGACCGACATGACCCGCATGTTCTATATCGACAATATCTCATCTGAGGCAGAGCGCGCATGTGCTCTCTCGGCTGATATTTGCGAGGCTCTTGCCGCCATGATGTTGCCCGGCGCCAAGGCTGCCGACCTCTATGTAAAGGCGCATGAAATGGCTCAGGAGGCCGGTATGGGTGCATATTTCATGGGGCACCGCAGCCAGGCCGGTTTCGTAGGGCATGGTGTGGGCATAGAGATCAACGAGTTGCCCGTGATTGCCCCACGCTCGCGCGACATCCTCGAGGCGGGCAATGTGATCGCTCTCGAGCCCAAGTTTGTATTGCCCGGCATAGGCGCTGTCGGTATCGAAAATACATATATCGTCACCCCGACCGGTGGCCGGAAGATCACCACAGCTCCGGAGAAGCCGGTGGTGATGGATTGATATGTCAATCTCGAAATGAATCTTAAAGAACAACTCAAATCAAAGATATTCCATACAGTAGGGGATGTGGCCGACGCCATGGGGCGTGAGTGCTATGTCGTGGGCGGTTATGTACGCGACCTCATTATAGGCCGTCACTCCAAGGATATCGACTTCGTTACGGTGGGGTCGGGTATCGACCTTGCCCGGTCGGTGGCCGAGGCGCTCGGCCCGGAGACCTCTTTGGCCGTATACCGCAACTACGGTACGGCGCAGGTGCACCGGGGCAAGATAGAACTCGAGTTTGTAGGTGCACGCAGGGAGTCGTATAACCGTAATTCGCGTAATCCCATCGTTGAAGACGGCACACTTGACGATGATCTCGCGCGGCGCGATTTCACCATCAATGCCATGGCGATTTCTGTCAATAAAGATAACTTCGGCGAGGTAATCGACCGCTACGACGGCCTCGGCGACATCGAGCGCCGTATTATCCGCACGCCTCTCGACCCGGACATCACTTTCTCCGACGACCCGCTGCGCATGTTGCGCTGTATCCGTTTCGCCACCCAGCTCGATTTCGACATCGACCCGGTGACTTTCGCAGCCCTGCGCCGCAATGCTCCGCGAATCGAGATTATCACCGCCGAGCGTATCAAGGATGAGCTGTTCAAGATTATGGCGGCTCCGAAGCCCTCGATAGGGTGGGATTACCTGCTCCGCAGCGGATTGCTCGCCATCATAATGCCCGAATTGGCAAGGATGAAGGGGGTTGAGGTAGTCAAAGGCCGGGCGCATAAAGATAATTTCTATCATACGATGGCTGTGCTTGACGGCGTTGCTGCCGCTTCTGACAATGTATACCTGCGCTGGGCGGCGCTCCTGCATGATATCGGCAAACCGGCCACAAAGCACTTCGACCCCGAGCGCGGATGGACTTTCCACAACCATAACTTCATCGGCGCGAAGATGGTGAAGACCATTTTCCGCAGGATGAAGTTCCCTCTCGGCGCCGAGATGAATTATGTGGCCAAGCTGGTGGAGCTCCACATGCGCCCCATTGCGCTTGTAGAGGATGAGGTCACCGACAGCGCCGTGCGGCGCCTCGCAAACTATGCCGAGGAAGACCTCGCCGACCTTATGATACTCGCCCGTGCCGACATAACAAGCAAAGACGAGGCCCGCAAGGCACGCTATCTCGCCAACTTCGACCTCGTGGAGCAGAAATTCCGCGACACCGACGCCAAAGACCGCGAGCGCAACCGCAAGAATCCTGTCGACGGCACCGAGATTATGGCGCTCTTCGGGCTTCCCCAGTGTCCGCAGGTAGGCTATTTCGCCAAGAATCTGAAGCAGGCGATAAAGGACTGCGTGATAGAGGATAACCGCGAGGCCGCCTTCGCATATCTTATAAAGCTTGCCGAAGACCTCGGGCTCAAGCCGCTCTACAACCCTCTCGAGCAAAAGTGATGGACGACAAGGAATTTGCCGCGGAAGTGCTCATGGCTCTGCCCTACAGGGCCAACGACCAGCAGGTAGCCGTAGTGGCCGCCCTGTCGCGTTTCTGCGCTATAGGGGCAAGGCCTGAGGCGGTGTTTGTGCTCAACGGCTATGCCGGCACGGGCAAGACATCGCTCACCGGCGCCCTCGTCAAGACGCTCACGGCCCACAAGCGGCAGGTAATGCTGCTCGCACCTACCGGGCGTGCGGCCAAGGTGTTCAGCGCCAACGCCGGCGGATTTCCGGCCTATACGATACACCGCAAGATATATCGCCACGACCCTAACGGTGTCACCCAAGGCTGGGGCAACCATTTCCCGGCCGAAAACAAGCTCCGCGACGCCATATTCATCGTCGACGAGGCTTCGATGATAGGCTCGGGCGACGCCAAGTCAGACAGTCTGCTCGACGACCTCATCACTTTTGTATATTCCGGCGAGGGGTGTCGCCTCATCCTTATCGGCGATACCGCGCAGCTCCCCCCTGTGGGCTCCGACCGCAGCCCGGCGATGAATCCCGACGTGCTGCGGAGTCTCGGCCTCAAAGTGACCCATGCCACCCTCACCGAGACAGCCCGTCAGGCCGCCGACTCGGGTATTCTTTTCAATGCCACACGATTGCGCAAGACTATGGCCGCCATCACAAAGCGGCAGGCCGACGGCACTGTAGGGGCTATGCCTATACCGAAGCTGCGTCCGGCCGACGATGTGGTGATTGTAGAGCATGAAGACCTCTGCGAAATGCTCTCTACATCGTATTCCGACGATATCGCCGACACTATCCTCATCACCCTCAGCAATCGCCGGGCTGCCGACTATAACGCCGCCATACGCGGCGAGGTGCTCTATCGTGAGGATGAGATAATGAACGACGACATGCTCATCGTCTCGCGCAACCACTATTTCACCAAGAAAGTAGGCGGCATAGATTTCATTGCCAACGGCGATATTCTCACCGTGGTGGCCGTGTATGGCACTGAAGCGCGCTATGGGCTGCGCTTTGCCGATGTGCGCCTCGCGTTGCCCGTCGCAGGGGGCGAGCCGGTGGAGTTTGACATCAAGATACTCCTCGACAGTCTTGCCTCTTCTGAGGCCGGTATCTCGCAGGAGGCTTGGAATGCCCTCTACTATGCCCTGATGGCTGACAATGGCCCGTATGCCGACCGCCCGGTAGAGGCGCGCCTGAGAGCTCTGCGCTCCGACCCCTATTGGACCGCCCTCCACGTCAAATATGCCTACGCCGTGACCTGCCACAAGGCTCAGGGCGGACAGTGGAGCGACGTCTATGTAGACCTGAGCTATATTCCCGAAGACGCCCTCAATCTCGGCCTCTATCGCTGGCTCTACACTGCCGTCACGCGCGCCCGCCGCACCCTCTATCTCATAGCGCCGCCCGAAGCACTCTTGGAAAGCCGCTGACGCAATGGCGCGGGCGCAGCCCGCGTGTTCCCGGTTTCGACTGCATAAAAAAACTCCCGATCTCAGCAGAGGTCGGGAGTTGCCATATAATATCAATATTCCTTTATGCAAGGCAGAGGATAAGCACCTGAGCTGCCACCACGCGGAGGAACATCGTGAGCGGATATACTGTAGAGTATGCCACCGCAGGCTGGTCGTTGCCGGTGGAGTTGTTGGCGTAGGCGAGGGCAGGTGGGTCGGTGTTTGAGCCCGATACCAAGCCCATGATTGTGAGGAGATTGATTCGGTCGTGGCCGCGGGCTATGCAGCCTACGATAATCAGAGGTACGAGTGTGATTACGAAGCCCCAGATCACCCACCACATACCGGTTTCGTTGAATACCGAGGCAGCGAAGTCTTTGCCGGCAGCGATACCCACCGAGGCAAGGAAGAGGCAGATACCGAGCTCGCGCATCATCATCGAGGCCGAAGTCGAGGTATAGGTGACGAGCTTGGCCTTGTAGCCGAAGCGGCTCAGGAGGATGGCCACTACGAGAGGACCGCCTGCGAGGCCGAGCTTCATGCCGAAGCCGATATTTACAGAGCCAAGTATGATACCGAGCATGATACCCACGAAGATGGTGATGAGGTTAGGCTGGTTGAGGCGCTTCATAGAGTTGCCGAGGCGGTCGGCCAGTCGGTCGATATCCTCAAGGTTGCCTACTACGGTAATACGGTCGCCCATCTGGAGGCGGAGGTTGGGTGCTGCGAGAAGGTCGACGCCCGCACGGTTTACACGTGTGCAGTTTACCTGATAGCCGTTGTGGAGGCGGAGCGAGCCGAGAGCCACGCCGTTGTATTCGCTCTTGGTGATTACAATGCGGCGCGAATATACGGGAGTCGGAGCCGATTCCCAGTCCATATCCACTTCGGGGCCGATGACAGCGCGGAAGCGGTCGGCATCCTGTGCCGAGCATACCACCTTGAGTTTGTCGCCTGTGTGTATCGTTGTGGTCGATTTCGGTATCACGATAGTACCGTCGGCGGGCATGAGACGCGATACGACGAAGTTGGTGTTGACGATATCGTGGAGCTCACGCATGGTCTTGCCGTCGACGAGCTTGTTTTCCACCATCACAGTCATCATGAAAGGCTTCAGGTGAGAATCTTCCTGCTCTGTCTCGATTTGCTTGATTTCGTCGTCGATTTTAACTCGGAATATCCATTTGACAATGAACATCGACAGGATAATGCCCACAACGCCAAGAGGATATGCCGCAGCATAGCCCGAGGCCATGATGTTGGCCTGCTCGGGGCCGCCTGCCATCTGGCTTACAGCCTGCTGGGCTGCCGCAAGACCGGGAGTGTTTGTCACGGCGCCGCTCATCACGCCCACAAGAGCCGAGATGTCGTGGATATTGCCGAAGAAATAGATTGCAAGGACTATTGCCACGTTGAGCGCTATCACAAGCACTGCGAGGAAGTTGAGCCGCATGCCACCCTTCTTGAACGAAGAGAAGAAGCCGGGACCAACCTGCAAACCTATTGAGAAAATGAATAAAATCAGGCCGAACTCTCTGACGAACTTAAGGACGTCGCTGTCAACGATATATCCGAAATGTCCCATCAGGATTCCGACGAAGAGCACGAATGTCACACCGAGCGAGACGCCGAAAATGCGCAGCTTGCCGATGTAGATACCCGCAGCGATGACAAAGGAATAAAGCATCAAGGTAGATGCAATACCCACATTGCCGGGCATGAGTAAATCGCTAAAGAAATCCATGAAAATACCTAAAAATTACACCTTACGGGCGGCGTCTTTCATAACCCGCCTCAAATTTTGTGCAAAGTTAGCAAAAATTTGTCAAATAAGGCAAATTTCACGAGATATAAGTTTGATAAAACCCCCGAATTCGCCGCTTGGGAAGATGTCCGCAGGACATTGATTAATTCAGTAACCGGGTACACCGTAGCCTGCGGAGGTGTGCCCGGGATGGGGAATGAGCAGACGCCCGGCGTCCGCATGGACGCTGATTACATCGACGCAAGGTTTGTCCGGGTTAACCGGCGTCCTTTCCGGACGCCACATCCTCAGCCACTTACACCCCGGGCACACCTCCGCATAGCTACGGTGTACCCGGTTACGGGTTATTCTGCGTCCTACGGACGCCACAGCCCTTTTGGCTTGCCGCTGCCGGGCACACCTCCGCGGAGCTACGGTGTACCCGGTTACGGGTTAATCTGCGTCCTGCGGACGCCACATCCCTTTTGGCTTGGCTCTGCCGGGCACACCTCTGCGGAGCTCCGGTGTGTCCGATTACGGGATATTCTGCGTCCTTCAGACGCGGGTCTCTTTGAGCCAGTTGAAGATGGCGTGGTAGACTTGGGCGCGGACTGCGGGGCGCGAGAGTACGAGGTCGTGGAGGCCTTCGGGGATGGTTATCTCTGTCACATTGTCGCCGAGGCGTCTGCCGGCTTGGGCGATGAGGTTTACGTCTAGCACACCGTCGGAGACGGCGAATTTGTCGGCGCTGTCGCCGGGGCGGGCGCTGCGGTCGGAGTGGAGCAGCAATAAGGGCACGCGAACTTTGCCTTTGGCAAGAGCCCGCTGGGCGCTGTCGATGGCATGTATCCAGCCGGCGTCTACATCAGGCATTATATCGGGTTTCCAGCGGCTGTCGAAGTCCCATTCACCTCCCAATCGTCGCGACAGTGAGCGGGTATAATCTATCGTGCCGCCGCTTTTTACAGGTATATTCGGCAAGAATCTCCCTATAAACGACACCGCCGGCACGATTGCCTTGCGCATTAGCGCGGGCAGATTCCATGCTAAAAAGGGGCTATTGAGAATCAAGGCCTTGACTGCCGGATCGGGCTCGGTTTCCATATAATATGAGGTGCTCAGACCGCCCGTGGAGTGGCCGATGAGGATGAGCTCGCCGTAGCCGTCGGCTTTGGCGATATCGATGGCAGCCTGAATGTCGGGGAAATATTCGCGCATGTCGCGTACCTCGAACATTCTCTGCCCCGACAGCAATGCCCGGCCATATTTGCGGAGGTCAACGGCATAGAAGGAATATCCATGGCCGACGAACTCTTCAGCCATATCTTTCTGAAAAAAATAATCGCTGAAGCCGTGCACATAGACCACGGCCCGCTTGGCCTCGGGCGCGAGCCGGCGCACGACAGCACAGCGAACATCGCCGCTATAGTCGCGCCCTTGATTCACAAGGGTATATTCAAATTCTTTGCCGAGAATATCAGGCTTCCATGTCATAGTGTCCATTCTGCAAAATTAAACAAAAAATGTGATACGGAAGTTCTTCTGCCGGCGGTGAAGGGCAAAAAGAAGCTGCCCGACAGCGAAGTCAGGCAGCCTCGTCTTTGTAAAATTTTCAATATATCACTTTGGTGGCCTTACCGGAGGGGGTGACGCGGATATATACCGCTCCGCGCTCCGGATTTTCTACGCGGCGGCCGAAGGTGTCGTAGTATACGGCTTCGCCCTCGCTGTCGGCAGCGACGTTTTCCACGCCTGAGTAGTAGCTCTGTGCGGTGAATACGGTCACGGGATATTGCGAAAGCTGTGCCCATGAGCCGTCGGGCTGCTGATACATCAGATGGGCGTAGTAGAGCATTCCGGCCTCTACATTGTCCATCGTTCCGGTGATGGTGATTTCCTTATCTTCGCCGGCGATAAGGTGTACGGGCTCACCGATGGTTAATATCTCGGCCTCAAAGGGGTCGCGCACGGTAGAATATCCGATTGCCAGCGGGCCTTCATACTCGCCGCTCACAACTTTAATATTTGTCTTTGCCGACACTGCCGAGGGGTCGAGGAAGTTGGAGCCGGTGATACTGAAGTTGTAGCTTGACATCTGCAGCTTGCCATAGCGGTTACCTACCTTTATGGCGTAGATGGGGCTCAGGAGCTCGCCGGTGTTGGCATTGCCTACAGCTATGCCGAAGTCTTCACTGTCGTAGAGATATCCGACAAGCGGGCTGGAGGTATATTCCCATTCGAGAGTCTCGCCCTGGCGCATGTCTACACGCACGGCCTCGCCCTGATCTACAGCCTCAAGCACACCTTGGGAGTTGTAGCGCATGAAGGCGGCGCACAGCAGTCCGGAGAAGTCTTTGGAGCCTGTAGAGGTGAGAGTCACCTTGATGGTAAATTCGCCGTGTGTGGTGAAATACTCCGGCGCTTCGGTGATTTTAGCCTCCACGCGTCCCTCAGCCTCGCCATAATCAAATGTGGCTGTGGTGCCTTCTACGGTCATTTTCACATAGTTGCATGTCCATACGGTCATGCGCATATCCTGCCACGGCCCGTTTTCGCCGCTGCGCCATATCGGAGTGATGATATATTCACCCTCGGCAAGCTCTGTGGGGAGCGTGAGGCGGATGATATTGATTTTGTTATAGGCAGGGAAGTCGCAGGCTCCATTGTTGCTGAGAATATCAATGTCTTTGCCTGTGGCCACATGGTGGAGTCGTGCGCCAAGCTCAAAGTCTTTGATAGTCACGCAGGAATAATTTTTGAAGCCGTCGGTGGTGTCATAGCCTTTGAGAGTGAGTGTGCCTCCGAGTTCGGCGCTTGTATACGGGGTCATGACGCCCATCGCCGGGCCGACGGTGAGTGTATAATCCTCATCCTCGCCCTCCTTGGCCTTTTTGAGACCGCGTATGATATCCTGAGTGTAGTTATATCCGGCAGAGTTGCCACCTGTGCCCTGAACAGTCGGGTTGAGAGCCGACAGACGGTAATATCCGTTGCCGCTGCCCGACCATCCCCAGTTGAAGTGGAAGAGCCCTGTGGCGCTGTCGTAGCCGTCGCAGACAAAGGCATGTCCGCCCCCGTCGCCGTTGCCTTCATAGTACACCGGGCCGTTTTCGGTAAGCTCGGCGTATACGAGGCTGTCCCACTCGTCGATTTCATACCATTGGCGACATTCGAGCGACATGGCCTTGCTGTAGCCGAAGTGGGTCATCATGCCGTTTACGGCGTTGTAGCCTGTAGCACCCGATGAGTTGTTGTGGTAGGTCATCTCGGCGGCATATCCACAGGCGAGCATGAGGGTGGCCACCGCGTCGATATTCTCCTGCGGGCTGCTCTGGATGTAGCGGTCGAGCATTTTGTCCCAATCGAATGTAAGTTGGTCGAAGTCAATCGACAGGTTGCCTATGTAATAAGAGTTGAATGACTTTTGTCCGGTGGGCTTTTCTGGCCATTTGTGCCAGTTCATGATCTGCGCCATCGCCGTGGCCACGCAGCCGGTAGGGCATGGCAGGCCGTTGCAGAAGGGCGTCTGATCGTTATATGGCTGAATCTGGTCCCAAAGGGTGGTGAGTTTCGGCGCAACATCGGGGCGCGAGATAATTGTCGCGTCACCGGCCTCGTCGTCGCTTTGTGCGGCGTATGCAATCTGGCGGGCATACTCATCGAGCCACCATCGGAGGTTGTCGGGCATTGACGAGGCGTCGAAAGAGCCGCAGTCGCTATATCCGAGCAAAGCCGGAGTGCTGTCGTCGGCGCTCAAGATCATATAGCCGTCGTCGGAGGCGTTGCCGAATACGTAGACACGGTCAAGGCTCTCGGCCTGAGCAGAGAAAACGAGACGCGGAGTCTTGGAGAGCTTTGCCGGCAACCGTTTTGATTCTGTTGTCGACAGCCTTCCGAGAGCCTCCTGTGGAGTCAGATGACGCGCTGATACAGACATAGCGCCCGCAAGAAATATTGCAGTGATTATATATTTATTCATTATTGACAGATCTTAAATGAATTAGGATGGCAGACGCCGGAAAAAGGGCGTCTACCATCCGGTGAATCATATTATCTAAGGTTCAGCTGATAGCTCTGAGTCTTGGAAGTCCTTGCCTTAGCGGCCTTTGCAGCCGCTGCCTTGCGGGTCAGGACGTATGGGCCGTGGTGGTGCAAGGTGAGGTCGATGTTATTGTAGGTGAATACGAACTCGGGTAGTACTACCTGCACCGGTGTCCAGTATTGGGTAGTGCTCATCGAACCCATGCAGAGCAGAGCCTCGAAGCCTGCCCAATATACGTCGCCGTATTCTGCCGAGCTTGCCGAGGGGCTCTTCTGGCCAAGCATTGTGATACGCTCTCCGAAGAGATTGCCTGCAAGAATACATTCGTCGGCTGAGGTGCCCCAATAGTTGTATTGCATGGTGTTGGGGTCTTCGACTACGCCGTAGTAGGTGACGGTGTAGCTGTTGAACTTGGCGTCGGAGTTGTCGGCCGGACCGAAGGGATAGTTTGTCTGTACCTGTACGTTGCCTGCTTTACCGTTCCAGATTTCGAATGCCTTGGTGTCGGGGTTGAACTTGGCGAAGAGCCGGTGATTGTTGAACTTGGTGTAGCCCCAGCCGGTCACGATGTATGTGTCGTCTACTCGGTATGGTTCTACGGTGATGTCAAACGATGGAGTGGGAGTATTGATTACTGTCGGGTTGCCGCTTTCATCTACACCTGCCATCTCAACACTTGTGCCGGAGGGAGTTACAGTCCATGTGCCCATATAGGCCTCATAGTCGTCGCTGCCTTTGGGCATACTGCCTGTAGAGGCAGTGGTGTAGCTCACGTTGTAGCCCTTGGAGTTTTCTACAAGGATGATGATACCATATTCGGTGTCGGGGTCGCCATCTTCAAAAGACAGGCCGGCTCCGGTCTCGCTGTTGAGCTGGGCATAGAAGAAGCTCTGGTAATCATCTTTCTGAATCTGCACGCCGCCCTCGCGGACCATCTGCTCGAGAGAGTTGCCATAGCGGGGAAGATACTTCTTGATATCGGCGGTGGTAGAGAGGTAGTATTTGAGTGTTGTCACTTCCTTGCCGTAGAAGTCGAAGAAGATGGCGTGGTATTCCATGCCTTCGGGATGAATGATTTCCACGCGGAGTTCGGGTTTTGCTGTGATACCGTCGTTGGCGCCGCCCCATGTAGAGGGGATGTCGGCATAGCCGGAGAGCTTGACGCAGTCGGTGAAACAGCCCGAGCCGCTGATACTGGTGCTTGTGCCGAATACTTTCTTGGCGGCGGCTACCATATCGGCGTCGCTGCTCTTGAGATAATCCACGCGCTCCCAAGGCATTACATCGTATGTGGTGCCGTTGTATTCGAATTTGTAGGCCGGAATTGTGCCTGTAAGCGATTTACATCCGCTGAAAGCGCTTGAGAATGAAGTGAGCTGCAGTGTGCCTGTCGAGTTGAAAATGATGTCAAAAGGCATGGTCTTGAGTTTCTCGCAGCCCATGAAAGTCTGATTCATGTTGGCGGGCTTGATAACGGCGCCGCTGGCGTTCTTGCCCTCACCGAGGCCGTTGAAGAAGCCCTCGGGGAAGCTTTCGAGGCTCTTGCAGTTGGAGAACATGGTCACCATGGCGTTGCAGCGGTTCCACATATATTCGGGTATGAAGTCTGCCGGGAGCGATGTGAGGCTCTCGCAGTTGCGGAACATCGAGCCGAAGCTGATACCGTAGCTTGTAAACTTGGTGTTGTTTACAAAGCCTGAGTTGAGTTTGCGCAGGCTTGTGCAGCCGTCGAAGAGGTTCTGGAAGTTGGTGACAAGCTGTGCGAAGTCGAAGAAGCCGGCCGGGAGCTCTTCAAGTCCGGTGCATTTTGAGAACATTGCGCTCAGGTTGCTGACTTTTGTGTACCCGTCGAACAGCTTGGCCGGAAGGGTCTTGAGCGATGTGCAGCCTTCGAATGTATAGTTCAGGTTGGTGCATGTGTTTTTCATCGGCTGAAGCAAGCCTTCGGGAAGTGCGGTGAGAGATTCGCAGTTCTGGAAGAGATACTGCAGTGTGGTGACCTTTGTCTGCGACTTGAAGAAGTCGGCGGGTATTGCGGTGAGCGATTTGCAGCCGCTGAAGAAATAACCGATGTTTGTGACAGCGGTCTGGTCTTTGAGCAGGTCGGCAGGCACATCGGTAAGGCTCGAGCAACTTTGGAAAACCTTATCCATGGTTGTGAGCCAAGTCATGCCGTCGAAGAGGCCTGAAGGTATGCTCTTGAGCGACGAGCAGTTGTAGAATACGCTGCTGAGTGCTTTCACCTTATTGGTGGTGCCGTGGAAAAGTTTGGGGCTGATGTTGACAAGTTTGGTGTTGCTGCCGAAGCTGAATTTTGTAACAGCCGCAAACTCACTGCCTTTGGCTTCGGGGAGATAAGTGATCGGGGTGTTGTTCAATACCACATTGGTATAGGCGTTGCCCGTGCCCCACTGTGCGATTTCGGTGACACCGGCGATATAAGATGCCGTATTACCTTGGATATTTGTCACCTTGCCTTTGACAACAACATTATATTGGCGGTTCTTGTCAGAGTAGATGTGCGATGGATAGCGTGTGGCCGTGGTGGTCATGGTGGTGATTTCCTGCGGCTCTGTGCCGTCGCCCCAATCGATAGTGATGGTGCCCGATATGGCATAGATGGGCAGGATGACGCCTTTGGTGTTGAGGCTCTGCGACGGATCTACGCGGAACACGAGGTCAGTGGCGTCGAAGGTGACGGGTGTCTGCACGATAAGGACGGTCTCCAATACAGCGCCTTTGTCAGATTTGAGATAGATCAGGCCGCTGCGGGGCGAGGGGGAGTCGGTAGCCTCTGCCTTGATCTGGAATGTCTCTGTGCGTGTGGCGTCGGCGCGGCCTGAGGGCACAATGCTGAGCCATGCCTGTGCTTCCTCGGCGACTTCGGGGGTGAAGTCGATATTTGTCTCCACGCTGACTGTCTGTGCGTTTGTGCCTGAAGTGGGCACTTCGACTGAGCTTGTGGAAGCTTTTACTGTGCCGGCGAGGAATGTGAGAGTGCGCATGATGGTGCGGTCAGCGCCGTCGCTGAGCAGCACGATTACTTTGCCATAGCCGGTCTTGTCGGGGGCTGTGACGGTGAGAGTGCCGCGTCCGTCGCTGCCAAGCTCAGTGTCGGCTTCCCATCCGTTCTTGCCGATGGCCTCTACAGAAGTCTCGGCCGTCATGCCGGTGACGGTGAAGCTGATATCACGTGTCTGACCTTCTTGAACGATAGTCTTTTCGATATCGAAAGAAATGCCGAATTGATTGTATATTTCGAATGTCAGCACGGTGCCGTCGGCCAGCGTGAGATAGGCGAGTTTGCCGTCGGCGCTCGTCTGTGCGTCGGTGAAGAAGGCGTCGCCGTCTTTGCCGGTAGCCTGGCCACATTCCATCCATGTCAGACCTTGGTCGAGCGACATCATCCAGCGGCCGTTGTCGATACGGAAGGCCGGTGCGATGGCGTCTTGTCCATCCTTGCCGTCGGCTCCGTCTTTGCCATCGCTGCCGGGTGCGCCGTCAGCTCCGTCATTGCCGTTGGCGCCATCTTTGCCATCGGCACCATCTTTGCCATCGGCTCCATTTATGCCATCTATACCGTTGGCACGCAGCTTGTTGCCGTCGCTGTCAAGGATAAAATCTCCGTTGACGGTCCAATACCAGTTGCCATCGGAATCCTGACGTACAGAAACCACCGGCGTCTGGCCATCCTTGCCGGCTGCACCGTCGGCGCCGTCTTTGCCATCGGTACCCGCTGCGCCGTCAGCACCGTTGACACCGTCTTTGCCGTTTGCGATTTCCATTGTCGATTCCTCGCCGGCGGCATTGATGAAGTGGACTACACGGACGCCGTTGCCTTTGTCTTCAATGCTCTGAATGAAGAGTTTGCCTGTCATGAGGTCGGAGAGAGTCTTTACATTGCCGTTGAGCTGCTCAACAGCCACCTCGAGCTTCCCTACGCGGTCGTCGAGGTCGTTCACGGAGTTCCAGAGCTCCGTGTCGTCGTACTTGCAACCGAACGGTAATAGCGTCGTTGCCAATACGAGAAGTGCTAAGATTTTTTTACTCATTGAATAAAGCGAATTGTGAAATGATAGAACAAATAAAAATTGGTATATTAGTTGTATAGAGTTTAGATTTGAAAGTGTATTATAGATAAAGTAAAAAAGACCAAATCTAAAATTGCTTAAATCTGCGGCTAAAGTATATAAAATTTCCTAAACCAACAAAGATTTTGCCAATAAAATAATAATAAATATAAATAAATGCCCATATAAACCATAATTTGCTGACTTAATGTTCTTGCAGCTCACGTCTGTCGGCGATACAGGTAATGGCGTCTACAAGACGACTCACAAAATACTCTTTAGGACTCAATCACTTGTTCTTCAAGTCGAAAAACATGAATCGTGTTTCTAATGGTTCTTCGGGTTTCAGTTGGAGAAAATCGCGTTCTTCCTGTTCTATCTTATATAATGTCTTGAAGCCGTTCTTCTGATAAAAATGTATTGTGCGGGCGTTGTTGTAGGCGTCAACAACAAGAAACCGACATCCGGTTTTATTATCGCTTGAGCGAAACCAATCCTTGATGTAGCCAAGAATCTGACTGCCGACATTCATCCCTTTGCCTTGACAGACTGCTGAAACACCTAAGCGACCGATAAGTACCGCAGGGAAATTTATACCTCGTTTGGCATTTGTGACACCTCGTTGAAGTCTGTTTCTTGCTGCAGGCGCTATAGTATGGGCTTTAATGCTGTCGTTGGCCAATGTGATAAGCCCGAGTATTTGTCGGGTATCTGTTGCATTCACCCAAGCGTAGGTTTTGCCTATAAGCTCGTTGTCGTAGAAAAAAGCATCACTGGAGAAAAATTCATCAAGATCATTGTCATTGCACGAAAAAGGGGAGCAATAAGAAGCTACATCCTTGGTGTAGGGTAGCTTCTCAGCGTCTCTGGTAAGGATAAATTCAGAAGATTTATCCATTCTTCCGGCCTAAAATCATGGATAGGAGCTTGCGCGAACGGGTTTCAATCTCGCGCAGTTCGGCCTCCCGCTCCTCTGTGAGTCGAGGAGTGGCATGTTTGCCGTTGATTTCGGCTTCTTCTATAAATAATCTTGCTGATTCACCTTCCAATATAGGTGAAGAATTTATCGTCATGGCCATTCGCGGTAGGTTTTGATTGAGCAAAGATACAATAAAATAACAATATAGACAAATATTTTGATTTTGGATAGCTCGAATAACATCACACACTCTCATTATCTCCAAAATGGAACTGTGGAGTGGAAGTTTTTTGATAAATACCTATTTTTGAGTATTGTGGAGGATGTGGAGAGGTAGTAATTTTGTAGTGGAAAAATTTTACGGATTGTTTGTTAAGTCGGCGGCGGACTCCTCATCGGGTCTGTCGCAGTCTGTTTCATGATAGATGTGTTGTGGCGGTATGGCGGCGGTTACGCCGGGGTTGTAGCGCAGGCCGAGGCTGATGTCGAATCCTGCGGCGATGAGCTGGCGGGCGAGCTCGGGTTTGCGGCGGAAGCCGTGTATTATCCAGCGTTGGGAGGGCTTGAACTGCCGGCGCAATTCCATAATGCGGCCGAAGCGGCCTACACAATGTATTATCAGCGGTTTGGCTACTTCTTCTGCAATCTTGGCCTGCTCCAAGAAGAGAGCTTCCTGAGTGGCGTCATCGGCGCCTTTTGTTGCGTCGAGGCCGGCTTCTCCTATGGCGACCACGCGAGGGTCGGCGGCCATGCGGCGAAGTGATTCGATGGTGGCGGCGGAGGCGGTGTCGCTATCCCATGGGTGTATGCCTACGCTATACCATGCATGGCCTTGCGCAGTGGTGATTTCTTCGCCGGGGCTGATGTTTGTGATTATCCGTGGGCCGCGCCGGTAGTGGGAGTGGATGTCGTCGAAGTCATGGAGGTCCATATTCACGGCACGGGGTCATATCCGCAGCCTCCCCATGGGTGACAGCGGCATATACGTTTTATCGCCAGCCACATACCTTTTATCGGCCCGTGCTTGCGCAATGCCTCAAGGGCATATTGGCTGCATGTGGGGGTGAAGCGGCAGCTCGGCGGCGTGAAAGGGGAGATACATGAGCGGTAGAATACTATGGGCAGGCAGAGCAGCCACACCGCAGCCGCCCTAAGACTCTTGGCTATCAGGTGCATAGTGTTGCTGCAGAGCCTCGAGTATACGGCACATCGCGCGCTCGGTGGCTTGGTAGTGCATGAGTTTGTTGCCCACATATATGAATGCAAGGTCAACGCGGCAGCCCTCGGGCAATGTGAAGCGCTGATGGTTGAGTCGGAATGCCTCGCGTATGCGGCGGCGCATTTTCACGCGGTCAACGGCATGGTGGAGGCGTTTTTTAGGCACGCTTATAAGAAAAGCGACCGGGGAGTCGGAGCGTCGGCCATCGTTGCGCCGGGCCACAGCCCTGAGCGGGTAGGCAAGGCGCGAAAACTCAGCGCCACCACTGCCGAAGAGCATGTCGATGGCAGTGGCGGAGCAAAGTTTCTGTTTCTTGTAGAGGCCGTATTGCTTCACTCTTCTTGCTGTTCGCTCAGATAGAGGTCGATGGCCGAAGTCATCGAGGGAGCCTTGGGCGAGGGGGCTTCGATGTCGAGGCGCAGGCCGGCGTCTTGCACGGCTTTTACCGTGGCCGGGCCGAAGGCGGCGATACGTATGTCGCCTTGCTCGAAGTCGGGGAAGTTTTTGAGCAGAGACTCAATGCCTTGGGGGCTGAAGAACACGAGCATGTCGTAGTCGAAAGCCTCGTCGGGACCGAAGTCGTTGCTCACGGTGCGGTACATCGCCGCCTGCGACACATTGAGCTTGTTGGCCGCGAGCAGGGCGCTCTCAGAGCCGTTGTTGACATCGCTCACTACGATGAGGAAGTTCTCTGTCTTGTGTTTCTGCATTGCCGGCAAGAGGTCGGCGAGTTTGCCTGTGGGAGAGGCAAAGATTTTACGCTTGCGGTATACGATGTATTTCTGCAGATAGTTGGCGATGGTTTCACTGGTGCAGAAATATTTCAGGGTCATCGGTATGGAGATTCGCATTTCCTCGCAAAGACGGAAGAAATGGTCGACTGCCGTGCGGGCAGTGAATACAATGGCCGTAAAATCGGGAATATTGACTTTCTGCTGACGAAATTCTTTTGCAGAAAGCCCTTCGACCTTGATGAAAGGACGAAATACCAGCTCTACATCGTGCTTCTGAGCAATGTCGAAGTACGGCGACTTGTCGGTCGTCGGCTTAGGCTGGGATACAAGTATCTTCTTGATTTTCACTCTCGAGTGTACTATAAAGTGGTTGCTGCTACAATGGCCGGTGCTCTTATAAGACTGCTGTCAGAAGGCCTGACAGATAGTAAATCAGAAGCATCGGCAAAATTTCTAAAGTGCAAAGGTACAAAATAAAATAAAGCAAAGACCAAAAATTTTGGTAAAAAATTCTAAAACCTTTTGCTATAAACAGTAGCCTTGCAGCAAAATATATTGTTAATGAGATAATTATAAGTGTAGAGTGCCATGAGGGCTCGAATATGAGCAGCATGGCCGGAATCACCAGTGCAAGCCCTGTATAGGCTTGGGTGGCGGCGAAACCTCCGAGCCAGCGCCGGCGTCCTTCGGGCGTAGTGAATGTGTAGCCCAAGAGCCAGTAGGCACAGCGCTGGAAGATGTAGTATACGCCCAACAAGCCCATAGAGGCTGCGGCGCCTGCGAATGTAGGCACAGCCGGCACGCCGTGGAGGTTATAGAGCACCACGCCGCCGAATACCACGAATATCAATGCCAGCACGCCGGCTATGTAGCCGGGCACACGGTGCTCGTCGTCGAAGACGTTGTGTCGCCTGCGGACGCTCCACAGCTCGGCACGGTAGGCTTTGAGAGCTCGCAGCAGAGAGCCCGAGTTGAGGGCGGCGAGCACAAGAGTCGTCATCAGCAGGGCTGCCAAGGGGGTGGAGTTTACGTAGGTGGCCGGCATGCCTATCGGGGATATTCCTTCGCTCACGCCCGAGGGAATCTCAGGTATGCGGGCTTCATCGAGGCTGTCGACGAAAGCTTCGGAGCGCAGGCTGTCGGCCTCGGCAACGGGGATGAAATGGGGTATGCGGCCGGAGATGGTATCACGGGCTATGCTGTCGACAAGCACGGTGCTGATACCTTGGCTATACATCTGGCTTGCATCGTGCGGCGGCTCGAAGGATACCGGCTCTACAGGCGGGATTACGGGTTGGTGGATAAGGCTGTCGGCCGGCATGTCAGAATTTATTAGATACCTTTACGTCGGTGTCTGAGGCAAGGGCGTAGTCTACGGCCTCTTCTACCGACGAGGCTACCTTGAATAGACGGTAGTGGTCGGCAGGCATGAAGCCTTCCTGTATGCCTTGCTCAAACATCGACAGCAGAGGTGCGTAGTAGTTGTTGAGGTTGAGAATGACGATGTTGCCGTGGTAGAGGCCGAGCTGGCGCCATGTGATGATCTCCATCAGTTCTTCAAATGTGCCCACACCGCCGGGAAGGGCTATGCAGCCGTGGGCAAGCTCTGCCATGCGTTTCTTGCGGGTGTGCATGTCGGGCACGATTTCGAGTTCGGCCATGCCGGTGTGGTTCCAGCCGCGGTCAACCATAAATTGGGGTATGACGCCGATGGTGCGTCCTCCGGCGGCGATAGCTCCGTCGGCCACGGCAGCCATAAGGCCGCTGCGGCCGGCACCTGACACCAATGTGGCACCGCGCTCGGCGAGCATGCGGCCCAGCAAGGCGGCGCTTTCAAGATATATGGGGGCAAGATGAGCCGACGATCCGCAATAGACCGTCACGCAAACCTCGTCTGTTTCGTTATTCGCTTTCATCCTGCAAAATTACAAAAAAATATCGGTATATTGGGTGAGTGGTTGGTGGGTTGTGGGCAGAATAAACGCGAGTTGCACTCGCGCCGGTAACGAAACCGACCAAGCAGCGCTAACCCGCAGCTCACTCACCACCGCCCACCAACCATCACTGATATAGGGCTGCGGCGCGGGCGAGCTCGTCGGCTACCATAGTGCGGAGCTCGGGAGGGGAGAGCACCTCTATGCGGGCGCCGTATTTGAGTATCTCTTCCACAAGGTCGAGGCTCACGCGCAGACGGTAGTGGAAGATCGAGTATTCATCGTGGATAAATTCTTCCTGTGAAGAATGGAGTGGGAGCGCGCGGAAGTATTTGGCAAGCCGGGCGTCGACCTTGAGCGCTACGTTGCGCACAGGAGTTGCGCTCACTACAATGCCGAAAGAGTTGGCGATGTATTGGGCGGCGTCGAACGAGGGGTCGGGGCGGAAGGTCTCGGGCAGGAGGCGCAGACCGGTGATACGGTCGAGAGCGTAGGTTTTGATACGCTTCTGCTCTACATGCCGCCCCACCACATACCAGCGCTGGCGGAAGAGCTTCACGAAATATGGCTCAAGCACAATGCCGGTGGTAGGCACGGTGCGGTAGAAGGGCAGGTAGGTAAACTGCACTCTGCGGTGGTTGCGCAGGGCGTCGATCACCGGAGCGAGAAACTCGCGGGCCGATGGCACATCCTCCACAAAAATACGGTCGGCCATATCGCGCGACTGGCTTATGACCTCGTGAGTGGCGGCGGCGTTGAGCAGCCATTCGGTTACGGCCTCGCCACCGTCTTCGTCGATATAATACTCGAAAGTGACGGGGTCGCACTTGATGTCGATTTTGAATAGCTCCTGCGCCGCCTCGCGGTAGTTGCAGAAAGTGCGGCGCGGCAGAGGATCGCCCTTCGAGAACTGCGAGCGGCGCCACAGCTCGTCGATGTCGGCGCGGGTAATGCGTCCGTAGCGGCGTATGGTGTCTACGAGCCAGAGATAGCGGTTGAAGAGGTCGTGTGCCATCAGTTGGATTTTTTTACGCCGACAGAAAGCAGACGCAGCCCGGCTACGGTAATCAAGGCGTTGATAATCAAGAGTTCGAAGCTCGTCTCGTAGCCGAAGAGCTCTTTCAGCGCCCACTGCAGGCACCACGACAGAGCCGGCGCAGCAACGCATACGGCCGGCACGAGGCGGTCGCGCACCGGTTTGCTCCAGAAGAGGCCGTAGACAAAGAGGCCGAGGATGGGGCCGTAAGTGTATGAGGCCAAGGTATATACGGCTGATATGGCGTCTTGGTCGCTCAGATAATAGAATGCGATGATTACCAAGCCCATCAGCACCGACATGCCTAAATGCACGGCCTTGCGTGTGCGGGTGAGGCGGCGGTCGTCGGCGCTGCGGTGCGCGCCGAGGATATCGACGGTATAAGAGGTCGTGAGTGAGGTCAGGGCGGAGCCTGCAGCTGAGTAGGCGGCAGAGATGAGGCCTAACACGAAGAGAATGAGCACTATCACAGGCACGTCGGGGTGCTGCGCCACCATGCCGAAGAGTTCGTCGGTCTTTTCGGGAATGGCTATGCCTTTATGGGACAGGAACATCACGAGCACCGTACCGAGCAAGAGGAAGAGAGCTATGACAAAAAATTGCGTTATGCCGCTCACAATCATGTTTTTCTGGCTCTGACGGCTGTCGCGGCAGGCGAGGTTGCGCTGCATCATGTCTTGGTCGAGGCCGTTGGTGGCGATGGCCATGAATACGCCGGCGAGGAATTGTTTCCAGAAATAAGTGCCCTCCTTGGGGTTGTCGAAGAAAAACATGCGCGAGGTGGGGTGGTCGGCGATGGCGCTGCCGAGCTCGCCGAAGCTAAGCCCCATATTGGTGGCCACGAAGTAGATACAGAGAATCACCGACATGATGAGGCAGAAACTCTTGATGGTGTCGGTCCATATCAGGGTCTTCACGCCGCCCTGCACCGTATACAGCCATATAAGGGCAATGGTGACTATCACATTGAAAACAAAGGGTATATGCAGCGGCGAGAACACCAAGAGCTGCAGCACGGCGCATACCACGAAGAAGCGCACCGCCGCCCCGAGCATTTTGGAGATGAAGAAAAACCATGCTCCGGTGCGGTAGGTCTTGGTGCCGAAGCGCTCTTCGAGATAGCCGTAGATGGATATCAGTTTCTTTTTATAGAATACCGGCACGAGCACAAAAGCTATCGCCATATATCCGACAATGAATCCGAGCACCATCTGCAGGTAGGCATAGCCTTTGCCCACCACCATGCCGGGCACGCTGATGAAAGTCACGCCAGAGATGGCCGCGCCTATCATGGCGAATGCCACCAATGCCCACGGAGCCTGCCGCTTGCCGGTGAAGAATGTGGAGTTGTCGCTGCCGCGTCCGGCAAAATACGACACTGTCATCAGCAGCGCGAAATAAGCCGCTATGACGATGATGACTATCAGTGATTGTGACATGATTATTCCTTATATAAAAGGTAGGGGCGGCGTTGTTTTTTGAAGTTTTCTACGTCGGCGGCCCAAGTGGCTTTGATTTCGGCGGCGCTCTTGCCTTGCTCTATCATGGCGCGGATGTCGCCGCGGCCTATTAGGAGCTCGAAGAAGTTGCGGAAAAATTTGTCGCCCATGCCGAGGTCGCGGTAGGCGTCGATAAGATACTCGAGGTTAATGCCTTGTGCGATTGCCTCGTCGTCGCTGATACTGCTGAGGTCTACGCCGTGGCAGAGCTTGTCTTGCTGCGGAGGCGTCTTTGCTCCGGGCATGCTGCGTGGGGTGAAGGAGTAGCTGCGCCCTTTCATGGCGGGATGGCCGTAGATTTTAAACGGCTTGTCGGTGCCGCGGCCAAGGCTCACGGGGGTCGCCTCGAAGTAGCAGGTAGACGGATAGAGGTAGATTGCGGTCATGTCGCGCAGGTTGGGCGACGGCGCTATGGGCAGGCGGTAGCGGGTCTGATGTGTGTAGCCGAGGCATGGAATCACCGTCAGCGGCACTTTGGCGCCGTCTTTGAGCCATCCCTCGCCGTTGGCCATAAGAGCGAGCTCGCCGAGGGTCATGCCATGCACGACGGGTATGGGCAGACGTCCGACCCCCGAGGCATATTTCATGTCGAGTATGGGGCCGTCGACGGTCATGCCGTTGGGGTTGGGGCGGTCGAGCACTATCACATCCTTGCCGTAGGCCGCGGCTGCGTTCATGAGGTCGATCATGGTGCAGTAGTAGGTGTAATAGCGCAGGCCTACATCCTGAATATCAACCACCAAGACATCGAATTTGTCCATCACCTCTTTTGCCGGCATGCGCTTGCCTTTGCCCTCGTAGAGCGAGGCTATCGGCAGGCCCGTAGGACCGTCGACGCCGCTGGCTACGTGTTCGCCGGCGTCGGCAGTGCCGCGGAAGCCGTGTTCAGGCGAGAAGAGGGTGGTCACATTCACTCCGCCGCCGAGCATGAGGTCAACCGTGTGGCGGTCGCCCACCATGCCGGTGTGGTTTGAGAAAAGCGCCACACGCTTGCCCTTGAGTAGCGGAAGATAGCGGTCGGTCTGTGCCGCCCCTACCGTCACTTCGGCCGCGGCGCACAGAGATATTACGGCAAATAGAAGTGATATTATGATGTGCTTGTATTTCATGGTATTGAACTTTATAATTAATGGGCGTCGAGCCAGTTGTCGGCAACTCCGGCGGCAGCAGTAAGCGGCACGCGGCCATGGTAGGCATTCTCCATACCTTCGACTACGAGCTGCTGCATTTCAGCTAATTCGCCCTCTACGACGTTGAAAATCAACTCATCGTGTACTTGCAGTATCATGCGCGATTTGAGGCGTCGGCGGCGTATCTCGGCGTCGATACGCACCATTGCCACCTTGATGATGTCGGCTGCCGAGCCCTGCAAGGGGGCGTTGATGGCGTTTCGCTCGGCGTAGGCGCGCACGGTGTTGCTGCGCGAGGTGATGTCGGGCAGATAGCGGCGACGTCCCATGATTGTGCTCACGAAGCCGTCGGTGCGTGCCCGCTCTATTGATTCCTGCATATATTGTGCCACGCGCGGATAAGTGGCCAAGTAGCCTTCGATGAGCTCTTTGGCCTCGCTGCGAGGTATGCCGAGACGTTCGCTCAAGCCAAAAGCCGATATGCCGTAGATAATGCCGAAATTGGCGGTCTTGGCATTGCGGCGCTGGGTGTCGGTGACGTCCTCGATATTCTCGTGGTAGATCTTTGCGGCGGTGGCGCGGTGGATGTCGGCGTCGGAGAGGAAGGCCTCAATCATCGTGGGGTCTCCGCTGAGGTCGGCCATAAGGCGCAGCTCTATCTGCGAGTAGTCGGCGCTCAGGAGCAGGCAACCCGGGTCGGCGATGAAAGCACGGCGAATGTCGCGGCCATCGGCGCTGCGGATGGGTATATTCTGCAGGTTGGGGTTGGTGGATGAGAGGCGACCCGTGGCGGTGACTGTCTGATTATAAGTGGTATGCAGCTTGCCGTCGGCGGGGTTGATAAGTTTCGGAAGAGCGTCGATATATGTGGCGAGGAGTTTCTTGAGACCGCGTATGTCGAGAATCTTCTGCACCAAAGGCACCGTGGCCGCGTACTTTTCGAGCACATCTTCGGCTGTAGACCATGCTCCGCCTTTTGTCTTGCGGGCCTTGGGGTCGATTTGCATTTCGTCGAATAGAATCTGCCCAACCTGCGACGGCGAACCGACGTTGAACTTGCGTCCGGCAATCTCGTAGGCTTCTTCCTCGAGTTTGTGGAGGCGTCCGGTGAGCTGCTCCGACAAGCGCCGCAGCTCGGCCACGTCTATGCGCGCGCCCTGCCATTCCATGTCGGCGAGTACTGCCACCAGTGGCATTTCTACATTTTCGAGCAGCGACATCTGTCCGCGCTCCTCCACTTCCTTGAGCAGCAGCGGTTTGAGGCGCAGGCAGGCAGCTGCGACTGTCGTCATGGCCTCGACGGGGTCGAGGGGCGCCGATGTGCGGTCGCCGGGGCGCTCATAGTCGTAGGTGCGCAGGCCGAGATATGTCATTGCCAAGGTGGCGAGGTCGTGTTTCTGCTCGGGCTGGCAGAGGTAGTGGGCCACAGAGGTATCGAACCAGCGTGCGCCCTCGAAAGGCATACCCAAGCGCCTGAATATGAGCATGTCGCGCTTGATGTCGCTGCCGCAGAGCGTCACCGCCGGCGATGATGTCAGCGGCGCGATATATTGCTTGTAGTCGGGTATGTCGGCGAAGTCGATGTATGCCGCGCGGGGCGAGTCGCTTGCGGGTGTGTAATATGCCAATGCCATGCCGTAGGCCGTGGCTGTCATGGCTTCGGCGCCGACACTGTTGAGGGCTATGCCTACTGTGCCGGCTTTGAGCGCGCCCTCGAGGAAGTCGCTTACCTCGGCCGGCGTATTAAGCTCAAGTGCCTTTATCTCAACGGCTTGCGCCGGGGCGGGCGCAGGTTCTTCGATAAGGTCGAAAAGGCCGCCGAACGATGGCTCCGGCTCTGGCTGTACTTCGAGGCGTGTGATGAAAGATTTGAATTCGAGCTCCTTATAGATGGCGATAAGGGCTTTGGTGTCGGGTTCCTGACGGCGCAGCGACTCGGGGGTGATGTCGGTGGGAACGTCGGTGATGATGGTGACGAGCTCTTTCGACATGCGTATCTGCCCGGCGTTGTCTACTATTTTTTTCTGCAGCGCGCCTTTGAGCTTGTCGGTATTGTCGAGAAGATTCTCTACCGAGCCGAACTCGGCGATGAGTTTAGCCGCCGTCTTCTCTCCCACACCGGGGCAGCCGGGCACATTGTCGGAGGCGTCGCCCTCGAGTGCAAGCAGGTCTATTACCTGACGCGGCGAGGAAATGCCATAGCGCTCGCACACCTGCTCGGGGCCGCGGATCTCGAAGCCCTGACCTTTGATGGCCGGGCGGTACATGAACACGCAGTCGGTGACGAGCTGGCCGTAGTCCTTGTCGGGCGTCATCATGTATGTGGTGAACCCTTCTTCGCAGGCGCGTCGCGAGAGTGTGCCTATCACATCGTCGGCCTCATATCCCTCGACCTCTACCACCGGTATTCGGTAGGCCTTGAGGATATCCTTGATGTATGGTATGGCCAGAGTGATGTCTTCGGGTTGTTTGTCGCGTCCGGCCTTGTATTCGGGGTATTGCTCATGGCGGAAAGTATGGCCGTGGGCAGGATCGAAGCACACGGCGATATATCCGGGATTCTCCTTCTTGAGGAGGTCGTCGAGAGTATTTACAAAGCCGAAAATCGCCGAGGTGTTGAAGCCGGCCGATGTCACTCGCGGAGAGCGCAGCAGGGCATAGTAGGCACGGTAGATCAGCGCGTAGGCGTCGAGCAAAAAGAGTTTCTTTTCTTCCATCTTTGATGTTTGAAGTTTCGCAGGCGAAACTTTGGTTGGGTTGATGGTTGGTGGGTTGTAGGCAGTGGTGTGTGGGCTGCAACACGCGAGTTGCACTCGCGTCAGTAACGAAACTTGCCACGCAGCAGTAATTCGCTGCCCACAGCCCACACACCACCAACCACAGCCCACCAACTAAATATTTCTCCCTATCCAGTAGGCGATAAGGGCAATGAATATGGCGATGATGATAGCGGGATGTATGGAGGCTCTGTGCAGGCGCGGCCAGCGGCGGCGTCCGGCCTCTACCACGAGATAATAGGCTGCCAGAGGCACGGCGAAAAACACCATCGGGTTGAAGCTCCATGCCCGGGCGATGTCGCCGTGGAGCAGGGCATGGAACGCACGCTGGCTGCCGCAGCCGGGACAATCGTAGCCGGTGATGAGGCGGAATGTGCATTTGAGGCCTCCCTCGGTGGGGTCGACGGTATAATAATACCATACAGCCGCACCGGCGGCAGCCAGCGCGGCCAATGCTGCCGCTATGATGGCAAGAGGCGGTAAAGTGCCTCCTTTTTTCATCAGCTCAGAAAGGCGTTCATCATCATCATGGGTATCATGCCGAGGGCAAATGATATCATGATGAGCCAAGCAGCCCATTCAGAGGCTTTCTTGGCCTTTTCGAGATTGCCTTGGCCGTAGAAGCTCGACACACATATCGAGGCGGCCAAGGCGGCAAGACTCGCCGGCGAACAGCAGCAGATGATAAGGAATACCGACCACCCTAAATATGTGGGCGGACAGGGCTCGTCGAGCTCTTGCGCCGGACGATACATGCGGCCGGGGGCATAGCGCGACTGTGGTTCCTCGTAGGCCGGTGAGCTTTCTTCTGTGGCGGTGCTGTCGGAGACTTCTGTGTTTTCGGTCTGCTCCTCACAACATTCGTTGCATAACTCGGTCTGCTCATATACAGGCGTCTGCTGCTGACCGAAGAGGGGTGCGAGTTGCTCGAGGCTTCCGGCCGGATACCATTTGGGCAGGCCTTCAAACCACACGCGGGTGTTTTGGTTGAAGCCCGGCTTTGACGGCAGGTCTTCCATTTCGAAAGGTCCTTGCTGGCGACCGTCGAGATATATCCAAACTTTCATAGCTGCTGATTGGTTTAAGTTTCGCAAGCTCTGTTTGCCTGATTCCCGACAAACAGAGCTTGCGAAATGTGGATTAGAAGTGCTTTACTTCGTAGCCTACGATATCTGAGAGAAGATTGTTGGCAAGACGCGAGGCGCCGAGGCGGAAGTAGTCGTTGGTGAGCCACTGCTCGCCGAGGATTTCTTTGGCGAGGGTATAGTATTTCACTGCGTCTTCCGTTGTAGCCACACCGCCGGCAGCCTTGAAGCCTACCATGCGGCCTGTCTTCTGATAATATTCCTTAATGCACATCATCATCACGTAGGCAGCCTCGAGGCTCGCTCCGGGATATTCCTTGCCGGTTGAGGTCTTGAGGAAGTCGGCGTTGCTGTAGAGGCTCAGGATAGAGGCCTTCTTGATGTTGCGGGCTGTCTTGAGGGCGCCGGTCTCGAGGATAACCTTGAGGTGGCCGTCGCGCACGGCTTCTTTCTGCTCTTCGATTTCATCGCATACGCTCTCATAGTCGCCGTCGAGGAAGTTGCCCACGTTGAGCACGATGTCGATCTCGTCGGCGCCGTTGGCTACGGCGAGCGAGGTCTCGGCAATCTTCACCTCTTCAAACGACTGGCTCGAGGGGAACGCGCCCGACACACAGGCGATACGTACGCCCGACACTTCGAGCACAGTGCGGACAACGGCGGCGAAGTTGGGATATACGCAGATAGCCGCTACATTGGGCAGCGAGGGGAAACGCTCTTCGAAGTCGTTGACAGCCTCGGTGAAGCGGGCAACCGATGTGGGCGAGTCGGTGGCCTTGAGGGTGGTGAGGTCGATGGTGTTGAAGAGGAAAGTATAGACCTCCTTATTCATGTTCTCAGCCAAATGCTCGTCAAGAATCTTCTTTACGCCTGCTTCTACAGCCGCGTCGTCGTCGGTTACTTTGCTTGCGTTGATGGCCTGATTGTATTTGTCTTCGATAGGTGTGTCTGCCATGATTGTATAATTTTAGTTAGTTATCGTGGAGTTTTGGATTGAGACGATGTCTGCTACTGTCTCTAACGCTTTTTTTCGCCATATTGTTGACGAAAGCGTCGGTGAGGTCAATGCCGTGCTGGTTGGCTATGGCGATAGTCACCCACAGCAGGTCGGCGAGCTCATCGGCGAGGTCGAGCTTGTCGCCCTCCTTGGCCGACTGCTCCCCGTCGGTACGCGCTATCACGCGCGCCACCTCACCCGTCTCCTCGGCAAGAATCGCCATGTTGGTCAGGGGAGAGAAATAGCGCACGCCGATGGTGGTGATCCACCGGTCGACAGCCGCCTGCGCCTCGCGCAGACTGATATCATGCTTCATCTCATCCATATCAATCGCAAAAATAAATAAAATCCCCGATAATGGCAAATTTGCGTTAAGCTAAATCCAAGCTTTCGCCAATACCCTACGTGCATAGAAGAGATTATACGCAATCGAAATAAGTATGGAAGAGAACCTAATCAGGGAAATATTTATCATCATCATTGGTGATAGGTTTGGATTGTGATGAACGGGATAAAAGGGAGAAGTCTTTATCAAGCCTATAGACTTCTTCGATAATATGGGTGATATCCCCTTCCGGTATGATACTTTTGATAGTTATTGTGTCGTTCTCAATATTGAAGTACACATTGGATGACCCTCCTACTGACCTGTAGACCAGCAGGGTAATCGGATATCTGCAATTGTCGTCAAAAACACATAGATATATTTGAGAGTGATACGCATCCTGAGCGTCGAACATCATATATCTGCCACCTTCAAAGAATGTTTCGCCAACAGTGCTGTAGTAAAGAGTCATGTATTGATTCCGTTCTACCTTATTGCTAATTTGTAATAACGAGTCTGCCACATAATCAGGCGCAAGACTCATCTTCCGCATGTTTTGAAACTCTGCTTCATCGGCAGGGAGGCTTGTCTGTTGGCATACAGCTTTAAAATAGGGTTGCGTTTCTGTTTTTGTGTTTAATGGATTGAGCTTGTTTTTAAGGTTATATCTTTCATGAATTCGATTAGATAGAATGGATATATTCTCCCCGTCTATCCAAAAGTCGGTGACGACTTTGCCATCTGATTCCTCGTGAATCAACAATGTAGGCGGGTATACAAGTCTTCCGTCCAATAAAGTAAGATACACTTGACTTGATCCTTCGTCGGTCACCTCAAAAAGCAGGTATCTATTATCACCGAAGCGAGTAATCCCCACTACAGAATATTGTCTCTCTGCACTGCCGGAAATCTGTAAGAATTTGTGTTCGATAGTCTTTGCGCTTATAAAAATATCTAATGTGAATGGATCCGTAGATAAATATCTTTTGGGCAATTTATTATACTCAACATAGTTTGATGGAAATACGACCTCTTGGAGAATATCAAAATTATAATTTACATATCCGAATGTCGGATCAGGTTGTCTGCTTGCGAATGTGAAATTATCAGAAAGCTTATAGGCTTCGGTTATAGTTACCGTGTCCTCAAAACATTCAATTGGATTTTGTATTTTCAATGTATCTCCATCTACGTGGTAATTGACCACTGCACTATCTCCTTCCGATTCATAAATCAGCAATGTCTTAGGGTATCTGAGATTGTCATTCACAATACTGAGATATACCTTCCGTGAAGATTTTGCCTCCGCCTCAAAAAACAAGAATTTGTTGCCCTTGAAATTCACTGTTCCGACTGAAGAATACGCAACATCAAGATAGCTGTCATAGCTGACTTCATTTTTGATTTGCAGAAGATTTGTTTCTACAAAGTGAGATGACAGCGTCTCTTTCGGAAGTTTGGAGTACATGTCGTAATCGACCGGAAAGCACGACAGCTCAAACCCGACATCAAAACGGTTCAAGCCGTAAAACTCAAAAGCGAAAGCTATATGAAATATAATCAGTAAGATGATTCTCATTTAAATTTACGATAAAATTGTTCCCCTGAAGCAAGTTGGTAATAGACCAACCCGTACTTTTTTGATATTACGAATTTGTTGATATGATTTATTGTATCTTTTGACCAATCAGGAATCCTGCTATTGTATGAATCAATGATAAAGCAAGAGTCTAATTCTGTTTCGTTTATTTTGAATGACTCAACAATTATTTTAGGTTCATAGCTATTTGAATATCTTGTTCCAAAATGGAAAAAAGTTTTTAGGGTATCACTATCAACTTTCCTGATTATTGCAAAAAGATCATCAAGTTCCCTTAAATTATCAGTGACTTTGAATTTATAGCCACCACCGGCTTCATATTGGGAACCTGTTTCAAATGTATATGCAAAAGGATCCGTACGATTCTCTACAAACTCACCCCATCTTGTTAATTTCGATACATTACCGGAGTCGGAGACAAAGGTGGCGTTGTCCTTATAGTATCCGGTCACCCATTTTAGGTCATCTTGTGAGAGATGGGTCATTTCGGTATACATAAAGCAGCCACGGACGATAAATACAATCGCCGCGCACCATAGAATGACTTTGATTATAGGCTTCATTACATATTATTTTAGCAACATGTCTATTCTCAGATATTCTGATAGGTGAGATCTCAACTCATTGATTTTAGCAACAAATATAGGGTCGTTGATTTTGTCGAAGCAACTGATACATCCTGTATTTCCGGGAAGACAAAGCAGATAGTAAATTAAATCATATTGGGTCGATTCTGAAACAGAAATATTCTCTAACTCTTTCGGCAACCGGTTGAAAGCCGCATTGAGCACAGAATCTTCTCTTTGCTTAATATCATATTCCTTAATATCAGATAATTTATTATCAAGGTATGCCGCACTAAAAACCTTATAAACATCATTATCCTCTATGATAGCCAAGCAAAGAAAATTTTTTGATCCAACTTCATAGTACAGAATCTTATTGTCAGGATATCGAGCGCTGACAAGTGACTCCATTTCAGTTTTACACTGCGACTCAAATCGCTGAGCCACAATGCAAGGAATTGCCGCTATAATGAATAACATTATAGCCAAGTATCGTTTTGTGTAATTTATATGATAAAGCATTATAATTTATGTTCTCTCTAAACAATCACGAGTAAATTTGTAGCCACGGCAGAGGCCGTCAAAAATTAGTGTAAAAAATCCTTTCAAGTA
>OFFM01000449.1_pt1 | contig 33845 bp, 36 predicted proteins | sample 1521401 | NCBI WGS metagenome assembly OFFM01 (sample SAMEA3504118, study PRJEB24116) | mouse gut metagenome | biome: mouse gut; feature: mouse-associated habitat; material: faeces | place: Denmark | collected 2011
TCAACGATTGCACTATATAGATTTAAATATGTAGTGGTAAACAATAAAATATTCATAGTCCGATTATTTCTTAGTGCACTCCAAAAACTCTGAAAACGTCCATCTCAAATTCCGATTTCTCAGACATAATTCTTAACCTGTAATCATCAAATTTGCTATTCAACAAGTTTGGTAAAAAACTATTCGTTATAGGTTCCGAGTACTTTTCTTGTTACATTTAAGTATTCATCATCCCATTTTTGGCATGGTTCTAGATGATTTCCTTCAGCCCATTCATTCCATGCATTTATAAACACAAAATTCTCATCCTCCGAATATGGCTTAAAATTCAAAATAACACTTTTGAGCCATTCACCATATAATACTGGAGACGTATGTGTTAACATAAAAGCATTCTTTTTCCTTCGTGAAGTGTTATCCCACATTGGAGTTACACAGGGATAACGCTTATATTTTGGCATACCTAAACTGTTGACGCACTTTATATATTTCTCATAATTTACCATCTTAGGAACATAACCTCTTAAAACATGCCTCCGTATATAATCCCAAGTTCTTAAATGAAATTTTTTATGGTAATTAGATAATGTTTTTGTAAATGGTTGGAATTCTACAGCAGCATCAATACCTTTTGTTAAATACTCCTCCCCTGATACACCAAAACTTTCGAAGCGACAAATATATAAGTCTAACCCAACTTTTGCGGCTTCATTACGCCATATATCAATCATATTTTCAAGATTGGGAATTATGGTAGTGCGATATATGCAGATTACAGGCTTCTCTTTAACTCTGATATATCTTTGATCCTGCAAGTAAGGCAACATCCATTTTATGTGTTCGCGCGCATCATCATCAGTATACGATTGCTCAATCAGAATATGTTTTTCACCTCCATCCCATGCTCTCGTCCAGTTCTCATTAGCCCAACATATCATGAATGGAAAATCAGGCTTCCCGGAATCAAGAATCTCTTTAAGAGGTCGTTCCATTAAAAGTTTCCCATTAAACCAGTAGTGATAGTAACAAAATCCATAGATTCCTGCTTCCTTAGCCATTTTTGCCTGCTCATCCCGCACCTCTGGAAGTCTAAGATCATAGAATCCCAAGTCAGACGGTAAATGCGGTTGATAGTGCCCGGGGAAACGCGGACGAGCTTTTGTCACATTCGTCCATTCAGTAAACCCCTTACCCCACCATTCATCATTTTCTTTAAATGGATGAAATTGCGGCAAGTAAATAGCTATGACTCTTTTTCTATTCAACGTATTCATTAAATTATAGCGGTTTGATAAATTTTAATCTATTGATTATTGGCACAACTATTTCTACAAATTGCTCATCATGTAGCATATACAATACACTACCATACACTAACATACCAGCTATTATACATGAAGAAAGTTGCAAAATCGTAGGCAATGGTATTAGCAACATAAGGATGATACATACAGCCATTACCAACGTTGACACTAGAATATTAGTATTGATTAATGTCCTAACTTTAAAGGGGAAAAAGGATCTACCACAAATTAACTGAACTGATAAAACAGACAATTCTGCAAGCATTAGAGATACAGATGCCCCAATTGCTCCATATTTCGGCAACAGAATAAAGTTCATCAACAAGTTTACAATTGCGCCAACACCTACACTACACAGTACTATCCGAGTTCTATTCATAGGATATAGAATCTGAAAACCGGTAACATGAGCTAATCCAACAAACAGTATTATAGGCGCAGTTATTGTTAACACAGAAATTGACTGTAAAAAATTTTCTCCACAAAAAACGACAGTTATTAAAGGAGATAGAAGCATTAAACCACATACAATAGGAAGAGCTAATCCAATTGTTAAATGTAGCGACTTTCTTATCACAACGGAGAATTCCTCTCTATTGTCATTTGCCAGTAAATTGGTACATCGAGGAAGCAGTACAGTTCCTAAGGATGTTATCAAAGACATTGCAATATAAGTAATTCTGCTACCTGCTGTAAAATATCCAACCTCTATCTCCTCACATACGAATCCGAGCATTACGGCATTAAGATTCAGATATACACTTACAATCAAATTGAAAACGAACCACACTAATGTTGGTTTAATATGGTGAATGATTCTCAACTCACGTATATTGGGGAATGTTATATGTGTGCGGAGGTGGATGAAGTTGATTATGTTGTTTCCTACCGTTGATCCTACTATTATAAAGGCATATGCTACGAGGTCGAACGGTGATTTCACAAATATAAATAGAGCAGCCGCGGCAAGTGTGCGTATGACAATAGCTCTGACTGTTATAAATTTGAAGTCCTCGATACCCTGGTAAAACCAGTTGACACCTACGGTGTTGAACACAATCGAGAGGCTGAGTATATAGAATACTGTTGCCTGCTCATGAACTTCCGGCACATATCTGGCGAGGATCCAGACGCCGATATACCCTAAAATGCTTAGCGCGAAGCTGAGGATAAGAATCTCAACGGTGACTTTGTCGCGTTCCTTTATATTGTCACGGCATTTGGCAATCTCTTTAACCGCGTACATCGGTATGCCAAGGCTTGTGAAAAGGACTATATAGCTGATTATTCCGTTGAGGAAGTTAATGGTGCCGATGCCTTCGGGGAGGAGTACGCGGGCGGCGTAGGGGAATGTAATTATCGGAAACAACAGGCTCGTTGCCGTGTTGATCCCGTTGAGAAGTATGTTGGTCTTGATCGAGGGCATTCAGGCGGGGTTGAGGCGGAGGAGGTGGAGGCGGCGGGCGTTTTCGGCGGGGGTGAGGTGAGGGAAGGCGGAGAGGGTGCCGAGCTGGCGTCGCCATGAGTCGAGGGTCGAGTAATGCCAAAGCAGCTGCCGGGTGGAAAGCGCAGTAGCTGGAGCGGCGGCAAGGGCGGCGGTGGTCATGGTGAGGATCGCGGTGGCTGAGAGGGTGGGGTCGCCGGTGAGGTAGGCGTCGAATATGGAGTCGCGCCAACGGCGTAGCTGCGCAGCTGAGGCACTGCCGGTGGTGAGGCGCGAAAGCAGGTCGTAGGGTACGAGCAGCTGCAGCAGCGATGCGCGTGGCATCGAGTCGGCGCGTGCGTCGACGGTGCGTAGCCATCGGGCAGCACGCCGCAGCTGAGCGTCGCGGGTGCTATCAGCGACACGGGGCAATGCGGCATCGCTCCCCTGCACTTCCGCTGCGGGAAGCAATGAGGCTACGAGCCGGCGACCATCGGCAAGCAGTGCCGCCGCGCCGGCGTAGGCGCCTGCTACTGCTGATCGTGTTGATGATGTGAAGTTGTGGGGCTGGGCGGGCATTTAAACAGAGTGTATGCCTTTATGGGTGCCTACAGACAAGGAGAGGAGAAGGAGAGAGAGGGCGGGTTTATATGGGCTTTAACAGGTCGGGGTGGATGAAAGGTAGCATGATCATGCAGATCCCTTGGATGGCTACGACTACGTGGCGATTCTTGCGCACGCGCTGCACGGTGCCTGTCAGTCCGCGGAACGGTCCGTCGGTCACGCTGACGAGTTGCCCGGGGCGGAAGTCGGCTTTGTTGTACACCTCGCAGCGCGACGTGTCGGTAGCCGTCAGCAGCCGTAGCAGCTGTATCTGCTGCGGGGTGATGCGCTGCGGGCGCGGATCGTCGGCATAGCGGTAGAGCCAGAATGGCACGAGCCGTTCGCCCGGCTGATGCGAGCGTGCTTCGAGCGCGAGTGCCTGCGTGGGAGTGGTGCGGATGAAAAGCACGTGGGGTATGACGGCACATGTACGCATCACTCCGGCGGCGTTGCGCCGCTGCTCCCGCGGGAAGTAGATCTCGTCGCACAGAGACTCAAGTTGCTCGGCGGCGCGGAAATCGCGGCGTGTGCGGATGGCGTACCATCCTTCGGCTTCCGGGGTACCGGGGCTGGCGGTGAGGCTGTCGGTCGCGGTGGATGCGGTAGTGTTCATGATCTGTCGGTCTACATTTCGTCCTATTGCGTGGCGTCAGGCGTCTGCTGAATCCCGCCGGAGCGCACCCGAATGTTGGGGCGCGGATGCGGTGCGGAGCCGTGGCTACACATTGTGTCGACAACCGTCCGTCTGCCCGCGCGGCGCGGGGGTCGGATCTGCGGGACGAGCCTATACAGGAGCTTCCCCGATGGTTGCTGTCACTATCTCTTAACAAGAGATAGTAGCCCTCCTATATCACCGTAATGCTCAGGGATATAAGCGACCGTCAATCGACTCAGGAACTGATAATATGCACAAATTCCGCTATTTTCGGCTCTATGAGCAACCTGTCGAAGAACCGCTAAAAAGCAATTTTTCACAAAATAATGCTCTGCGAAAAATTTGCCAAATAAGATAAGATATAGTAACTTTGCGTTGGTGAACAAAGTGCGCGGCTCTCTACGGAGCGTGCACCCATGCCGCCGAAGTTACTATCTCTTGTTAAGAGATAGTAACCGACAGAAACGATAAGCGGGGAGGGGGAAAATTCAGATTGACGAGATTATTATGGAGTTTGCCCGGTCGACAACAGCCGTGTCGAGCGAGGCGAGATATATGCGCGTGGTCTGCTCCGAATCGTGCCCCATGCCTTGCGATATGACACTGAGCGGGATCCCCTTCGACTGCGCTATCGACGCCCACGAATGGCGCGCTACATATAGCGTGAGCGGCTGTTGCAGACCTATCGCCGCGCCGAGACGCCGCAGCTCGCGGTTGATGCGCGACGCGGTGTTGATGTAGCTCCACCGCGGATTGGGCGCGTCGGGATTTATCAGCGGCAGCAGGTAGGGCGACGATGCCGGGGCGGGATGCCTGTCGGCTATGCGCTGCATCTCGGCAGTCCAGGCTATTGTTAGGGTGCGCCCCGTCTTGCGGCGCCGGTAAGTGACGTAGCCGCCGCGTAGATCCGTGTGCCGCAGATGGCAAAGATCTACGAAACTCATCCCGCGCAGGTAGAAACTGAGCAGAAACATGTCGCGTGCGAGCGCCGACGCACTGCCAGCCGGCAGCTTCAGGCGGCTCAACGCACCTATTGACTCGGGAGTAATGGCACGCTTTACGGTGCGGTCGATACCGGTATATACGTGGCGGAACTGCGGGCGCGACGCTATCATGCCCGTGTCGACCGCACGGCTCAGCGCCGCACGCAGTATGCGGAGATAGAACGACACCGTGTTGGGGCACAGACGGCATCCGGCAAGCCACGCAGCGTAGCTTTCAATAGTCGGCGAGTCTACATTACCGAGCGGCAGATCCGCTACGCCACGGCTATCGACCAGAAAGCGGCTGAAGCTGCGGAATGTGGCTACGTAGGTCTCGGCGGTACGCGGATGCCCGCCGCGGCGCATCGTAGCAGCCACGGCAGCGATAAATTCGCCGAGAGTCGGCTCTGAGGTTTGTTGTATAGGTTGTTGTGGCTCTATGCTGCGGCTTGCGGCGACTATGGATGGATATACAGGGCATGAGAATGCGGCGGAAGGTCTGTTCATGATTTTTTCGCCGAAAGTTACAACACTGTCGCCATTTCTGCTACACATAAGCACACCTTAATTAATATAAGGCGGCAACAAGCGGTATCGGCGTCAGGCGCCGGAAGCCCCCACGGATTAGAACACCCGCATCGCCGCGAAACCGAGGTAAAGCATACCGAATCCGGCGAGGATACTCACCACGGCATACGCAGCAAGCAGCATGTAGTCCGGCGAACCGAACAGCAGGAAATTCTCGTGCATGAATGTAGAGAACGTCGTGAAACCTCCGCAGAAACCTACCGTAAGAAACAGCCTCAGCCAATCGCTCATGTATCCGCCACGGTCAAGATAACCGTAGACCAGTCCGATAAGGAAACACCCGGCGACATTGACAGCAAGCGTCCCCCACGGAAACACCGAATGTGCCGACGACGCAATGACACGGCTCACGGCGTAGCGCGCGATTCCGCCGACGCAGCTACCGGCGCCCACAATCAGGATATTCTCGATATTACCCATAAGATGTGACACTATCCAATCGCCTGCAAAATTACACAATTGACAGATGTCAGGCAACAAACGCATAGCGACATCACGCCATTCGGCGGGATTTTTGTAATTTTGCAGCCGCCGCATGCGCCGACTACAACACAGCGCGGAGAGCGGCACAACAGAAAGCCAATGTACTACGTAACGAAACGAATGGAGATCGCGGGATCACACCGTCTCACGCTATCCTACGAGAGCAAATGCGAACAGCTGCACGGACACAACTGGATCGTGACCGTGCGTTGCCGCGCGCGCCAACTGAACGCCGACGGGATGGTGATAGATTTCAAACATGTGAAGGATCGCATACACGGGTATCTCGACCACGGCAATTTCAACGAACTCCTACCGTTCAACCCTACCGCCGAGAACATCGCCCGATGGATCGTCGAGCAGATCCCCGAATGCTATAGCGCTACCGTGCAGGAATCGGAAGGGAACAGCGCGACCTACTGCCTGGACGACGATCTTACCTCACACTGCGACTGACCTTTTCATACCGCAACACGAATGAGAGTAAACGAAATCTTCTATTCACTGCAGGGCGAAGGGCATTTCACCGGCACACCGGCAGTATTCGTGCGCCTCAGCGGGTGCAACCTCGCATGCAGCTTCTGCGACACCGACCACCGCCACGGAGTTGAGATGACCGGCAGCGAGATTGTTGCCGCAGTCAACCGCTACCCCGCACGACACGTGGTCATCACCGGTGGCGAACCGACACTGCAACTCACCGCATCGTTCGTCGACGCGCTGCATGAAAGCGGGCATTTCGTGCAGATAGAGACCAACGGCTCCTTGGAGATTGACCCACAACTCGCCGACGCCATCGACTGGATCACATGCTCGCCCAAACTCCGTCAGCTTCCTGCCATACAGCGCATCGATGAGCTGAAGCTACTGTTCGACACCGAGACAGCCGGTGGCATCGCATTCTTCGAACAAGTGCGCACATCATCCGGCACCGACTATTTCCTGCAGCCGTGCGACCGGTCTGACGCCGCACTGACCGCCGCCAATCTCCGCGCCTGCATCGACTACATTCTCGCGCACCCGCGCTGGCGCCTCTCGCTCCAGACCCACAAACTCATCAACATCCCCTGACCCTCACTGAACCGACACAACATAAAGAAATAGGTAACCCCCGGGCGGCGCGTGGCTGCACGGGGGTTATCAGTTGAAACGGGAAAAGTGATGCGCGTCATGTCGTCAGCGACGCGGCATCAACCATTGGTCAGATCACTTGGATTCCTCAGTTGCTGCGGGGCGTGTGTATCCGTCCTTGTTGCAGCGCTTGGTGAGGTTCTGTATGCGCTTCTGGGTCTCGGGGTGTGAGGAGAACATCTTGTCGACGGCACTTGCCTTTGCGCCTGCGCCACCCTCGAGCGATTCGAGTTTCTCGAACGACATCACGATACCCCAGGGGTTCTTGCCGTTCTTCACGAGGAAGTCGTAACCGCAGTCGTCAGCCTCAGCCTCCTGTTTCTGCGAGTACTTGGCATTGATGAGTGCTTCGCCGAGTGTGCCGAGCTGAGAGTCTGTTAGCGCGGCAGCCTTAGAGCTTGTTGAAGCTACAGCATCCTTCATGGCTCCGGTGAGAAGCTGGGTGCGGAATGCATTCTTTGAATGGTGCTTCAGCACGTGACCGATCTCATGACCGATCACACCGAGAAGCTCGTCATCGTTCATTATATCCATGAGCGCAGAAAAGACACGCACGCTGCCGTCGGGACATGCGAACGCGTTGACGTCGATCACGTTGTAGACCTTGAAGTTCAGTGGAATTCCGTCGGCATCGGTAATACCCTCTGTGAGACGGCGGAGACGCTGTGTGTAAGGGTCATCCTCGGGAAGCACAGGATTATGTTCGTCCATCCAGTCGACCGACTCCTTGACGTATGCCGCCATCTGCTGATCGGTGAGGGTGGCAGCCTGCACGGCTTTCGAAGCGCCGCTCACGGCTTTCTTAAGATTGAACTGTGCATGTGCGGGTGCAGCCACCGTCACAAGCGCAATGATTGCAAGAAATTTTACGAATGCTGATTTCATTTTTAGTGTTTCTTTGATTGTATATTAAAGGTTACGTTACTTTCTATTTTTCAGAAACGCGATACGTGCTGAACCACAGGCTTGCGGCGTATCACAGGTATACCGAAAAGACCTGTCTCGCTGTAGAGTGTCATGGTCTGTCCGCGGCGCATGTGTACATAGTTATCCGTGGATACCTCGAGAGGCTTGTGCCTGCCATCGGGCAATTCAAGCTCAACATAGTATCGGTAGTATGCCTCACCGCGCACCGCACGGTTGCGCGACAAGCGGCGCGTGCGGTAATGCTTCTCGCTGTATTTACGCACTACCGTCGCTTTCACCTCCTGTTGCGTCGAAGCATCGGCAAACGAGCTGTTGAGCGTATAGAATGTACCAGCCGCTATGCTGAAACAAGCCACGATGCTCACCACCGAGTTGATCCAGCGGTTAGTCGAACCGGTGAACCAACGCACGACTCTCCCGGATACGAGATTGAGTATGGAGGCTGCGAGTACGCACACAGCCACAGGCTTCCACCAATCGACCAACGCATACGAATGCATGGCTGATGCCAATGCGAGCGGCACAATACATATCATTATCAGGCAAATTATCTTTGCCGTAGCCTTTGATGATTCGCTTAATCTCACAGTAACAGAATGCTATATAAGATTACCAAACCTGAACATTATGCAAACACCGGCTACCGGCATTAATCGCCCGATAACGCGCGGTGCATCCCTTCGGCAGCACGGCGACCGTCGCCCATCGCAAGTATCACGGTAGCACCGCCACGCACGATATCGCCACCGGCAAACAGTCCGTCGATCGACGACTGCATCGAGTCGGGATCCACCTCTATGGTACCGTGTCGGCTCACCTGCAACCCTCCGATAGCTTCGGGAATAAGGGGATTGGGCGAGACACCAACGCTGACGATCACCATATCTACCGGTATCTCCTCTATCGCGCCCTCGACTGGCACCGGCGAACGGCGCCCGGAGGCATCCGGCTCACCCAACTCCATACGCTGCAGCCGCATAGCGCGGACATGTCCACGCTCATCACCGATATATTCTATCGGATTGTGGAGAGTCATGAACTCCACACCCTCCTCACGTGCATGCTTCACCTCCTCGATGCGCGCGGGCATCTCCGCCTCACTGCGGCGGTAGACCACAATGGCACGCTCCGAACCCATGCGGCGAGCCGTGCGGACAGAATCCATAGCCGTGTTACCACCGCCGATTATTGCCGCTACGCGCCCATGCGCCACCGGAGTGTCATGTCCGGGACGTCCGGCACCCATGAGGTTGATACGCGTCAGGTACTCATTGCTCGACATCACCCCTATAAGATTTTCTCCGGGAATACCCATGAAACGTGGCAATCCGGCACCGGAGGCGACAAAAAGTCCGCTGAAACCCATACTGAGCAGATCATCGTAGCTGATAGTCTTGCCTACAATGCAATCGCGCACAAACACTACACCGGCAGCCTCAAGCGCACGGATTTCATTGTCGACCACAGCATTCGGCAGACGGAACTCCGGAATACCGTATTTCAGCACACCGCCGATCTCGTGAAGAGCCTCGAAAACGGTCACATCATAACCGCGTGCCGCAATATCACCGGCAAACGAGAGTCCTGCAGGACCTGAGCCTGCCACAGCCACCTTTATGCCATTGCTACGGCGCGGTTGCGCCTCGACCACACCCATTGAGGCGGCAGTGTCGGCGGCATAGCGCTCCAGGTATCCTATGGCTACAGGATCCTTCTTCATCCGATGGTATATGCAACGGCTCTCACACTGCTTCTCCTGCGGGCAGACACGACCGCACACAGCGGGGAGTGCACTCGTGGCGCGCAGCACACGCGAAGCCTCAGCTATGTCGCCGCGCTGTATATTCTTTATGAAACCGGGAATATCTATGTTCACCGGACAGCCGGTCACACATTGCGGATCCGGGCAGTCCATGCACCGCGTAGCCTCAAGTACCGCCTGTTCGGCTGATATACCCTGATTGACCTCGTCGGTAAAAGTAGTGACGCGGAAATCTGCGGGCAACTCCGGCATCTTGACGCGTGGTATCGATGTGCGCTCCTTGGCACTGATGGCATTGCGGAGCTGTTCGCGCCACTCGGCGTCGCGCGGAGCCAATGTTTCTTTTTCCATAATCAGTTATATGCCTTGAGACGCATTATCATTTCATCGAAATCAACCTTGTGGGCGTCAAACTCCGGACCGTCGACACATACGAAGCGTGTGTGACCGTCGACAGTCACGCGGCATGCTCCACACATTCCTGTGCCATCGACCATGATGGTGTTCAGCGAGCACATTGTCGGTATGGAGTAGCGTTCGGTAAGTTTCGACACAAATTTCATCATGACAGCCGGTCCGATTGTCACTACTAGATCAACTTTCTCCGACTGTATCACACTCTCAACCCCCTCGGTCACAAGCCCCTTGCGCCCTGCCGAACCGTCGTCGGTCATTATTATGACCTCATCGCTGTACGGGCGGCACTGATGCTCGAGGATGATGAGATCGGCGCTGCGTGCGGCAAGAACTGTAACTACACGGTTGCCCGCCTCTTTAAGAGCCTTTATGATGGGAAGTAGCGGAGCCACGCCCACACCACCACCAGCGCAGACCACAGTCCCTACACGCTCGATATGCGTAGCTTTGCCAAGCGGACCGACCACATCGGTAAGTGAATCTCCCGGCTCCAAAGCGCAGATCTTGCGGGTTGACTCACCAACAGCCTGAACCACTAGCATTATCGTTCCCGCTTTAGGATCGGCATCGGCTATGGTCAGCGGAATACGCTCACCGCCTTCGCCGGTGCGTACGATTACAAAATGCCCCGGTCGGCGCGAACGTGCTATGAGCGGTGCCTCGACAATGAACTTCACCACATTTGCCGAGAAATGCTCTTTTTCTATTATTCTGAACATTAGGTTATCTGTCTTATTATAACAAGCGGTCGCCCGGCGTAGCGATCAGGCAATCACCACAGTTGCGATCAAGCGACAAAATTACAAAAAAATGTTTACGTGTGTGACCCATAACGGCATGAAATACGTTCTATAGATATAAACACTCTGACTATGACACGCAAACACACCATCTTAGCAGCCGCAGCATCCTTACTTGGACTGATTGCCACAAGTTGTGATGCCATGTGGGACACATCACTCGACGTTCCTCTCGGCTACGGCGGCAATCTCGGTATAGGTGTAAGCTCACCGATATTCACCTCCAACTACTGGCCTTCGGGCTGGGATGGCCCTTATTGGAACTGGAATTCACCGATATGGGGAGGCGCGTTACCTCCACGCCCGCCTATGCGTCCCGGCATCGTCGCACCTCCGCCACCCTCGGCAAATCCGAATCCTAATCCTGGCAATAACTGGCGTCCGCCTGTAAGCGGAACAAAACCGCCATTCACAACGACACCGGCGCCTGTGCGTCCACCGGCATCGACAGGCACGCCGACGACGCCCGTGTCACCCGTACGACCCGGTCGCCACTGACACTTCCTATACATATATAATACTACCCGGCGCGAAGATTACACATGCAAGCCGCATGATGAATCTCCGCGCCGGAGCTATTTTTATTAATCGCTTAGAATTCGGTGAATGCGAGCGGCAGCAAAGAGCTTACAGAAGGGAGTATGAAAATTTCATCCTTTCCATCGAGCAGCACGCTGACACCTGCACCTGCAAGTTTCTCATACTCAAGCAGCGACTGACGGCATGCACCGCATGGCGAGATAGGATTTTCGAGCGGTTGCCCGTCGGTTCCTATAGCCGATATAGCTATTGCACTGAAACGCGCGTCAGGGAAGCGGGAATGCGCATAGAATGCAGCCGTGCGCTCAGCACACAATCCTGACGGATAGGCGGCATTCTCCTGATTGGAACCTTCTATGATCTCTCCATTATCGAGGAGCACGGCTGCACCTACCGAGAAGTGACTGTAGGGAGCGTAGGCTCGTTTTGCCGCCGAGCGGGCAGAATCAATGAGATCACGCTGCGCATCCGTCAACTCCGCGTAACCCACAGCCTTGACCGGCACCACAATATCTGCTTTCCTCATAACTTCAATGATTTCAACCGCTCGCCACCGTTGGGATCTTCAGCGATCTGGCGATAGTAGCGCTCGTCGTAGCCTTCGAATTTCGGGCTTGACGGCATGCCAGTGTCATCACGCATGAACTCACCATCTTTTTCAAGCTTGGTGTTTCCGTCGAGATATTTCACAAACAGATAGTCGCCGAGACTGCGGTAACGCTTGGTATAATCTGTAGTTCTGTCGGCTGTGTATGAGGCAAGTTCACGCGAAGCCTCCTCATCCGACATCGCCGCAACGCGGGCACGTAGAGCCGGAATCTCTTCGGCTATGGAATCCTCTATGGCACTCTGCACCTTGCGGATGTCGGGAATCATCTGTGAATACCGGTTATACGCCTGATTCGCCACATAGTTGTTTACCCAGAAAGCGGCATCCCATGAGAGATTGTATAGATCACCATTGCCTACCGCAAATTCATGCGGCACACTGTCAGAACCACAGAACACCGGGATATAAACGCATGTATTCGCATCGTCGACACCAAACCAGAGTGTGGCACGCATACCCTTGGGCGCAGTTGCGTCCATCTGCGAAACGAATGAGAATCCGGTCTGCTGCGTGGCAATAGCACGCTCGTGGGTATATTCCACACCGTCAACCTCGTAGGTGAGCGGACGCCAGCGGTAAGGCACCTTGTAAGGTCCGGCTCCCACATCAAGTGTCATATCCATCGGTGTACCCTCGAAATGGTCGCGCATCATCCACTGCATATCGCGCACGCTTACAGGTTTGGTGGGTTTCACCCACAGCGGAAGAGGCTCGCCCTGACCTTTCAGAACCCAGTCAAGATAAGGCTCCATACCGTCGGAGTGACGATTGTAGAACGACCACACACGTCCGTCGCATCCACGGAGAGCGCCACCGTCTATGCCGGCATAGGCGAGAGAGAAACTGAAGTCCTCATCCTTACCGTTGAAGTAACCCTGCTTGCGGGCGAAGTCGATAACATCAGGCGAATAAATCGTCTCCGGATCATTGAGGGGGAATTTATGGATTCGAGCGTGATTGGCGTGTCCGGCTATGCAGTCGTCCGGCACACGACGTGCCACCCAGACAGCGCCCTTGTCAGCCTTTCCTTTACCTATAAGCTCAAGAATCCAAGCCTCGTCGGCATCGGCGATTGAGAATGACTCGCCACTGCTTGCGTAACCGTAGTCTTTGACAAGAGAGGTCATGACATTCAGTGCCTCGCGCGCGGTGCGGGCACGCTGCAGGGTGATGTAGATCAGCGATCCGTAATCGATCAGACCGCTGCCCTGCAATTCTGGACGTCCGCCCCATGTGCTTTCTGAAATGGTGAGTCCATGCTCGTTCATGTTGCCCATCGTGCGGTATGTATGCGCCACCTCAGGAATCTCACCGAGATGGCGTCCTGTATCCCATTCCGTGACAGTGCGCATGCTTCCTGGCGCATGATCGGCTGCCGGCTGGTTGTACAGTTCGCCGTAAAGGGTATGGCTGTCGGCGGCATAAGTGATGATGACACTGCCGTCGGCTGTAGCCTTTTTTCCGGCTATCAGGCTCGTGCATGCGAGCGCTCCGGCAGTGCCGGCTACAAACGCGACAGCCAGAAGATTAATACGTATGTTCATTTAGGTAAAAACTTTCGTCAATAAAAAATGCTTACTTAACTGCAAAGTTAGCAAAAATAATCGGTTATGACAAGGCGTAAAAAAGCGCTGTGTGACGATTATCAATCGGGTCGCACAGCGGCTGCTTTATTCATGATGCTCTATGCTACCCGACTCGGGGAAAAGCATAAGGAGTTAATACATGTGGATTATACCAATCCGTCAGCATCACTCCGCAGAAAGAGGAAGCCGGTTCAACTCCTCTATATAGTTGAGAAGTTCGTCCCTCCCCTTTGAGGATGTCGACGAAGTTACAAATACAGGCGGGAGAGCCTCCCACTGTTCAAGAAGTGCCTCACAATACTCCGCAACCTTTTTACGCCCGGCTTCCGCTCCGAGTTTGTCAGCTTTGGTAAACACGATGCTGAACGGCACCTCATTCTCGCCAAGCCATTCCATGAACTCAAGGTCAATCTTCTGAGGAGCATGACGTATGTCAATCAGCAGAAACAGATTTGTCATCTGCTCACGTCCGAGTATATAACTTTCAATTATCTGCTGCAACTGGCGTCGGCTATCCTTGCCACGGCTCGCGAATCCATAGCCCGGAAGATCGACGATATACCATGAATCATTTATCAGAAAATGGTTGATAAGCATGGTCTTTCCTGGAGTAGCTGATGTCATGGCTAATCCCTTGCGCCCGGTCAGCATGTTTATCAGCGAGGATTTTCCCACATTGGAGCGACCTATGAATGCATACTCATGTCTTACTCCTGACGGACACTTAGCCACGTCGGTATTGCTTATCTCGAACCTTGCCTGATTTATGATCATCGTAATGTTGTAATTTGATTTTTATGACTGTCAAACGTGATGTTTAGTGCAAAATTAATATAAAACATGTAATTTTGCATGTCAATGGGCAGAAATATCAATAGAGAAACAACGTTCCGCTTCAAGGAGTTCAGTGTGAGCAACAACCGGAGCGCTATGAAAATAGGCACCGACAGTGTGCTGCTCGGCGCGTGGGCAGATGTCACCGGCACACAATCCGCTCTCGATGTCGGATGTGGCACCGGCATACTATCGCTCATGCTTGCCCAGCGTGGAGTCAACCATATCACCGGTATAGAGATTGACCCCACGGCTGCCGAGGAAGCTTCCGAGAATGCCGAGCGTTCGCCATGGAAAGGTACTATCGAAATAAAATGCGGCGACTGCACAACCATGGAGTGCGACAGGAAATTCGACCTTATAATCAGCAACCCCCCATATTTCAACTCAGAGCTACGTTCACCTGAAGCGACACGCGCGACTGCAAGACATGAGGCATCGCTTAATTTCGCCTCACTCATGCGTCTGTCATCAACCTCTCTGACACCATCCGGACGCCTTGCATTCATTGCTCCTGCCGACAGAGCCGACGACATCATGTGGGAAGCCACATTACAACGGTTGCACCTGCTGCGCCGCTGCGATGTAGTCACTTCACAACGCCGTGGTGCAAGCAGAACACTCTGGGAGTTTTCCGCCGCGCCCTGCGTCCCGTCAACGTCATCACTGATTCTGAGAAATCCTGATGGCACCCCTACCAAAGAATATCAGAAACTTACCGAAGCATTCTATCTATGAACGATTACAAATACGATATCTATCGACCTTCACAGTCTGATAAACTCACTTTCACCGTCAGCGCTCCGCGTAGACTCATGCTGTTCATCTGCATAACGGTGCTATGTCTCGTAGTAGGCAGCATAGCCGTCGGGCTCCTGAGTCTCGGTAGTTCGTCGGCAGCACGATTGCGTATCGCCGCCGTAGTTCAGGATGTGATAATGTTCATCATCCCTGCAATAGCGACGGCTGTAATGATAACGCGGCGCCCGGCTGATTTCATCTGTGCCCGGCACACTCCTGGTACAGTACCGTTCATCCTCATATTAGTCATAGCCATCTGCTCGATACCGGCTATGAACGCCGTGGTGCGTTGGAACGAAAACCTTACACTCCCCTCCTCCATGCAACCGATGATGGATTGGATGCATGGCATGGAAGATGCGGCTAAGGCTTATACGGAGATGTTGATCGGAACCTCCGGAATCGCCAGTCTTATACTTGCAATACTTATCGTTGCACTGCTTGCCGGATTCAGCGAGGAGATTTTTTTCAGAGGTGCGCTCCAGCGCCTCCTCTCCACATCAGGCATGAACCCTCATGGTGCGATATGGTTGGCTGCAGTGATCTTCAGCGCCGTGCACATGCAGTTTTTCGGATTCGTCCCACGTCTCATACTTGGTGCATATTTCGGTTATCTGCTTCTATGGTCACGGAGTATTTGGCTACCCGTAGCCGCACACGCCCTGAACAATGCCTTTGCGGTTGTTGCATTCCGACTTGAAAGCCATGCCGACAGCGCATCACAGATCAGCACAATCGGTCAGAACCCATCGTCAGTAATCGATTTTGTCATTATTGCGGCAAGCGTGGCGATAACCGCGGCAGCAATTGCTGTAATGCGCAGATCTTGCCTCAACGGGGCAGCCCGGTGAAATAGGTGAAATAAAAGCGAATAGCAGGAATCAATCAAACCGCTTGCGGTTGAATGTGAAGCCACGCCCGAGGTATTTCTCACGTACAACGGGATTCTCGGCGAGTTCTTCCGAGGTGCCTTGGAATAATATACGTCCTTCAAACAGCAGATAGGCACGGTCGGTAATGCTGAGTGTCTCCGGTGCATTATGGTCGGTGATGAGAATGCCGATATTCTTTTCCTTTAGTTTATAGACTATATACTGAATATCCTCCACCGCGATCGGATCGACACCTGCAAACGGTTCGTCGAGCATTATGAATTTAGGATCGATGGCGAGACATCGGGCTATCTCCGTGCGTCGACGCTCGCCGCCCGACAACTGATCGCCCAGATTCTTGCGCACTTTTTCCAGACGGAACTCCGCTATAAGGCTCTCGAGCTTATCGCGCTGATACTCCTTTGTAGTATCTGTCATCTCAAGGACGGCACGGATATTGTTCTCCACACTGAGCTTACGGAATACAGACGGTTCCTGGGCAAGATACCCTATGCCGTTCTGCGCGCGCTTATATACCGGGAATTTTGTAATATTCAAATCATTCAGAAAAATCTGTCCCTCGTTGGGAGTGATCAGACCTACAGTCATGTAGAATGTCGTTGTCTTCCCGGCACCGTTGGGACCGAGCAATCCTACGATTTCACCCTGGGTAACATCGATCGACACATGGTTGACCACCGTGCGCTGACGGTATTTCTTGACAAGATTGTCCGTACGCAGCACCATTTTACCGTTGGCTGACCCAGCCGGCGTTTCCTCAGCTGCCGGCTGTGCCTCGGTCACATCGTTAAACTCAACGGCAACCGCATCGTCGTTACGCTTATCGCGTCCGGTAAATGTAAAGTTTATACCCATAGGATTTCAAGGATTTGCATAAGGCTCGCCTAAGATCGGTTCAGCCTTCAAAATGCAAATTTAGGCATAAATGGGGAAATGATTGATAAAACGAAAAAAAATATGAACAATTGCCCGCATCAGGATGTTCATTGTATAGTTACTCAACAACGTTTCACTAACAAAAACCTAACTATATGAACGATCCAATGTTCAAGATTCCCTATGGAGTCTTCGTAGTCACGACCACCGTAGATGGCCGTGACAATGGTTGCATAACAAATACATTACAGCAGGTAACCGTAAAACCCAATCAGGTATCGGTCTGCATCGAAAAGAGCACCCTCACTTGCGAGATGGTGGAGAAAGCGGGCATACTCACCGCTTCCGTACTCAGCCAGAAGGCTGACTTCACACTCATACAGCGCTTCGGCTTCCAGTCTGGTCGCGATGTCGACAAATTCAAGGATTTCACCGGCTTCAAGCGCGTAGACAACGGTACGGTTGCGATCACCGAAGGCACCAACGCATTCATAAGCATCAAGGTTGAGCAGAGCATCGATCTGGGCACACACATGATGTTCATCGGCGAAGTGACCCAGGCAGAGAACCTTTCAGATGTCCCCTCCGCGACATACGCATATTATCAGGAGCACATCAAGCCACAGCCTGCGAAAGCTGAGCCTAAGGATTCAAACCACACCGTATGGCGCTGCAAGGTGTGCGGATATGAGTATGTCGGCAATGAGATACCCGCCGATTTCGTATGCCCCGTCTGCAAACATCCCGCATCTGACTTCGAGAAAGTGATAATCACCGACGGTGTCGGTGACCAACCCACCAACCAATACTCAGGCACACGCACTGAGAAGAATCTTCAGGAAGCGTTTGCCGGCGAGAGCATGGCACGCAATAAGTACACTTACTTCGCATCAGTCGCACGCAAGAACGGCTACGAGCAGATCGCTGCGCTTTTCCTAAAAACAGCCGACAACGAGAAAGAACACGCCGAACTTTGGTTCAAGGCACTTGGCGGTCTCAGCCAGGACACCGAGGTCAACCTTGAGCATGCAGCCGAAGGCGAGAACTACGAGTGGACCGACATGTACGACCGTTTCGCACGCGAGGCTGACGAGGAGGGTTTTCACGAACTCGCCGAACAGTTCCGCGGCGTGGCTGCGATCGAAAAGCACCACGAGGAGCGCTACCGCGCGTTGGCACGCAATGTCGAGGCACACGAAGTGTTCCGTAAGGCAGGAGTGACGATCTGGGAGTGCCGCAACTGCGGACATATATGCGTCGGCACCGAGGCTCCCGAAGTCTGCCCCGTTTGCTTCCACGCTCAGAGCTACTTCGAGGTCCACGCCGAGAACTGGTGATAAACCAAAACGTTCAAATATAAAAGGGGCTGCGCCACGCAAATGGCACAGCCCATTTTATATTTTGGATGTTTGCAGGTCAGAATATTCCGTGCTGACCGCAGAAGATCAGGACGAGATAACCAAGAATAAGTCCGATGAAACCCATGATGAGTCCGGTGGTGACCATATACTTCTGCTTGATGAAACCGGTAGCATCAGCAAGGGCATTCGGAGGAGTTGAAATCGGGAGCACCATTGCAAGCGACGAGCAGATTGCCACACCGATGAGCAGAGTGGAGACACCTCCATAAGGAGCAAGCGCATCAGCCATCGAACTGCCGGCTATAGCTAGGATAGGCACGAAAAGTGCGGCTGTTGCCGTATGGCTGATGAAGTTTGCCATAAGGTAGCAGAGCAGACCAGAGCCGATGATGATAAGCAGAGGCGACCAGCTTCCGAAAGGTATTGCCTCGATCATATCCTGTGCAAGCCCCGTCTGGCGCATAGCCACACCAAGCGCAAACGCTCCGGCGATCATCCAGAGTATGCTCCAGGAGATCTGCTCAAGGTCGCGCTTGACGATCACACCGCCGATACAGAGCACACCTACAGGGAGCATTGCCACAACATTGGCATTTACACCCGTGATGGAGTCGGTAAGCCAGAGAGCGACAGTGATTGTGAATGTTATGTACACGAGTACGTCGCGCCACGACGATTCATGACTTGACTCAATCTGCAGATGAATCTCTTTCTGCTTGAACGGGAAGAGTCGACGGAGCACGATCCATGCTATGAAAAGCAGGACAAGTGTGAGCGGAACCATGACCATCATCCACTGTCCGAAACCGATTCCGAGATCCATGCCTGCAGGATCATTCAGGAACTTAAGGGCTATGGCGTTGGGCGGTGTGCCGATAGGGGTACCCATACCTCCGATATTCGCACCGATCGGTATGGCAAGAGCAAGACCGATCTTTCCCTTTCCATCAGCGGGCAGAGCTTTGAGCACAGGAGCAAGGAACGTGAGCATCATTGCCGCTGTAGCTGTGTTGCTTATGAACATGGAGAATATCGCCGTCACCATAAGGAAACCGAGAAGCACATTCTCCGACTTAGTGCCGAAAGGAGCAAGCATAACTTTTGCAAGCTTCACGTCAAGACCGCTCTTTGTAGCAGCGATGGCAATTATGAAACCACCGATAAAGAGCATGATCGTCGGGTCGGCAAAGCAATGGAGAATAGCGGTGTTGCTTACGAGATTAGAGAACTTCTCGCCGGCAGCATCAGTCTGCATGAACCACAGAGCGCTGTCGGACGCACAGAAAAGCAGCAGCACCACAACGACAAGCGATGTTGTCCACGCAGGTACGACTTCAAAGAGCCACATCAGCGCCGCGAAAGCAAAAACAGCCACAACGCGCTGCTCTACAGGGTTTATACCCGGAAGACCGTAGGCTGACGAGGGTGCCAGCCAAAAAAATAGCGGCACTGCTATAGCAAAAAACAATTTGAGGAGCTTAAGTCCCCAAGGATTCTTGTTACTCCGGTGGGCTTTTTTCCAGTTATGATATGCCTCAACCAGATGATAACCATGGAAAATAGTAAACATTATGTAATGAATTTTGGACATTACGGCAATACATTTTCCATCAGCGGAAAAAGAATGCCGTCGTATAAAATTGGTGCAAAATTACATATTTTATCCTGAAACAAAAAATAGCACCTGTGATGAGATAAAGCGAAGCAACGCAATAACCGACTGAGACTCACCGCAAGGCAGGCCGGCAAAAGTAATTGAAAAAGGCTCGGCCTGTCTATTTCTTACGTGTGGAGAGATCAGTCCACGCGGCGTCGATCAAAGCCGGACCGGGGATGTAGTAGACCTCAAGACGCCGGTTGTGACTGCGGCGTGTCCGCGAATCATTAGGCTCAAGCGGCATCACGGAGCCCATAGAGAAGGGAATGATTATAAGCTGGTCGCTGATAGTGCCCGCATCGACCTGAGTCATCATCCAGTCATAAACGGAATTGAGACGCGCCGACGACAACTCGTCGCGATACAGCTCCGAACCGGTATCATCCGTGTGCATGGCAAGAACCACCTTATACATCATCGGATCACGTATCGGAGCGAGCAACGGCTTCAGCAATGCATCGGCGCGGTCGCTGAGCATAGTGTCGTTGGGGAGAAAAAGATCGTCGGTTGGCACCGTGGCTACAAACACCTGATCATTTCTCATCAATTCTATCTTAGCTTTGTTGCGGAGCTTTGAGGCGGCATCCTTGACCTTGCGCGACACTATTCCCGCTATTTCGGCAGGGACTGCAGGGGTGGCTATATTCGGAGCGAAGTCCATATCCATGAACACCTCCTCCGAATAGTCTTTATAGGGATCGACATAGCCTTTCGGACGCTTTGCCGAAAGGTCGGGCGCTGCCGTCAGCAGCATGGCGGCTATGAGAAGCGCCGGGAGAGCGAGCGTAGTTATTCTCATGGTCAGAATTCTTCAAGCGACTGTTCGTAAGCGATTTCAGCCTCGACAAGCGGACGCACATGATCGGGTGCAATCCCCGCCTGACGGTCTTTGCGAAGCATACGCCCGGCATACTCGAGCAGATCGTCGAGCAGATCCTCCTCGTCATCGATCTCTTCATCGAAATCAATGTCGAGCAATCCGTTCTCTTCATAAAAATCCCAGATGATGTCAATGAGGTTGAGCATCTGGTCATCGCTGTATATACCGCTTATTTCATCGCCAACGTGACGGCGCATGAACTGTATAGCTTTGTTTTCGTCAAATTCCATTGTTCATCGGTGTTAGATAGTGTGAGTGAGATAATCGTGTCTAAAATGGGGAAATTTGATCCCCATTATCCGTTGAGGTCTATCATTTCGGGCGGGAGATCAAGAGTGAGAACTTCTGAATCGGCATAAATACCGGCTATGAATTCCGGCACTACGGGTACATATAGGGTCTTCCCAGCGGGCGTTGCGATGATGAAGAGCACATTGGCTGTCGAGTCCTCTATGTCGGTTACCTTTCCAAGAGTCTGACCGTCAGCACCGACAACTGCGTACCCGATAAGATCGGAGGCATACAGACCGTCATCATCAGAAGAATCCCTTTCCGGAATCTCCGCTTTAAAAGCAAAGATATCAGAGGGACACATGCGTGCAGCTTCAAGTTCGTCAGAAACGCCATCGATGGTCAGCAGCACGCTTGAGTTGCCGCGCTGCCTAACGCCATCTACAAAGAACGGCACGGGAATACCATCAACGTGTATTACCAGGCAGCTCAACTCATCGATCTCGAGACCGTCGATATCGAGAAGCGCAAGCATTTCCCCCTTGATACCATGAGGCTTTACAAGGGTTCCGATCCTTAATATCTCACGCTCGTCGATCATTACTTTTTCTTTTTCTTCTTACCCGACGGCGTAGGAGCCGCCTTGAATTCATGAAGGGGCATTGTGGCAGGATCAATCTGTATCATGCCATGCGACATCTCAGCGAGATCCTTGAAAACCTTTGCATCATCGACGCCATCCTTGTTGACGGCGAGGTTGAGTTTCTTCATGTGGTTGGCTACGAGACGGATCAGCTCCGTGCGCTCTGGTCCCTCCTCCATGCGCGTAATGCTGTCGATGAGACGTTCCACTCCTTTGCCATAATGACGCCAACGGATAGTGCTTAGCGAGTAGGGCACTTTGTCGGGGAGAGTGTGCAGCTCCTCTGCCTGCACCACATCGCAGTGATAGTCGATGTCGAGCGCGAAGCCCGACATTATAGCAAGGTGATCCCAAAGCTTATGACGCCCCTCCTCGCTCTGCTTGAGCTCGGGGAAGAGGTTTGCCATGGATGCCACTATGGCATGGGCGCAGCGGGTGCGCTCATCACGGTCAGTCACAGTGAGACAGTGATCGACCATGCGCTGTATATTCCTGCCATACTCGGGGAGTATGAGAGGTTTTTCCTGAGTGTTGTATCTCAACATATTTCAATTATGATTCCGAACGGTAGCCACTGGATAAGACCGGTCATGGCACATTGTGGCGGCATGCCGTTGTGTGAGCAAAGTTACACATTATCATCCGGTCTGCAAAGTCGAGTGCAAATTTTTTACGCACTTTAAGCACCGTCTCGCCCCTCATAATTCAATTTATTATTACACCAGAGTGAAAAAATTGCACCTTTTTATTTAACTTTGCCGACATGAAACAGATCAATATCATGAGAATCTTACTTGCAGTGTTTTTTGCGAGCTTGCTCCCCTTCGGGATATCAGCCGGTGTCGAGAATCTTCTCCCGACCCCGAAATGTATAACTACGCCCGATAAAGCCTCTCCCGTAGTATTCCAATCGGCAACAGTCAGTGCTGCCGAATGCACTGATGCCTACCGGCAATGGCTCGACAAAGCCGGCATCAGCAAAGGTAATGGGATCAAAGTCACAGGTAAGATAACAAGCAGTATTCCCGGCGCTCCGGAGGGTAACGACGAAGCTTACAGCCTCACGGTTGCTCCTGGATCTGTCTCGGTTAAAGCGTTGACCCCTCAGGGACTCCTCTGGGGACTCCAGACCCTGCGACAGCTTGCGGAGACTGATAATGCCGGTGGGATATCCCTGCCGGAGGTCACGATTGTCGACTGGCCATCCTTCCGCTGGAGAGGATTGCTGATGGATACAGGCAGAAGCTACATAGGCATGGATGAGTTGAAGCGCGAGATCGATGCGCTCGCTGATTTCAAGATGAATGTGTTTCACTTCCATTTTACGGAGAATCAGGCTTGGCGTCTTGAGAGCAAAGTGTTCCCGCAGCTTAACGACAGCGCCAACATGCTCCGGCAGCCCGGATTGTTTTACACGCATAAGGATCTGCGCGAACTCGCCGACTATGCCACCGCGCGCGGCGTGCTTTTCGTTCCGGAGGTCGACATGCCCGGTCACAGCCAGGCTTTTGAAAAGACTTTCGGCGTGAGCATGCAGACCCCCGAAGGGAAACGGATCATAAAGAAGCTCGTGGATGAAGTCTGCGAGATCCTTCCTGATGTTCCATATCTCCACATCGGTACCGACGAAGTTCAGTTCACCGATCCGACCTTCGTGCCGGAGATGGTCGCCTACGTGCGCTCGAAAGGCAAAAAGGCTATAACCTGGCATCCCGGGTGGAACTACGCCCCCGGAGAGATCGACATGGCACAGATGTGGAGCTACCGTGGTAAGCAGACACCCGGCATTCCGGCTATCGACTCACGCTTCCACTATCTCAATCATTTCGATACGTATGCCGACATCGTAGCTCTTTACAGAAGCAACATATATGGCAAAAAGACCGGTGACGAGGGACTCGCCGGAGTGGAGATCGCCGTATGGAACGACCGCTATGTCGATTCCGACCGCGACAACGTGGCACAGAACAACCTATACCCCACCCTGCTTGCCACAGCCGAGCGCTCATGGTGTGGCGGAGGCGAGGAGTATTTCGACATCCTCGGCACGAACCTGAATGAATCTGATTCAGCAGATTTCGCGCAATTCGCAGACTTCGAGCGACGCCTCCTGCATCATAAGGCTACCACTCTTGCCGACTGCCCGATAGCTTATGTAGCTCAGACACCAGTAAAATGGCGCATCACCGATGCATTCCCCAACGAAGGCAATCTCTCGGCTGTCTTCCCGCCCGAAACCGAGGGCATGAAGGAATCTTATACCTACAGCGACTCTACATTCAACACCGGTACAGTTAACGGCGCCGGCATCTATCTGCGTCATGTATGGGGCACACTGATCCCCGGTTTCTACAAGGATCCCAAGCCAAACCATACGGCATACGCATTCACCCGCGTGTATTCTCCGGTCGACCAGACTGTCGGACTACAGGCTGAGACACAGAACTACAGCCGGTCAGAGCCCGACGTCACTCCTCCCGAAGGCAAATGGGACTTCCGCGAAAGCCGTATAACCGTGAATGGCGAGGATATCAATCCACCGGTATGGACCAACCGGCACTCCGAGCGGAGCAACGAGATCTCGCTCGGCAATGAGAACCTCGCGGTGCGCCAACCGATACCCGTCAAGCTCCACAAAGGTTGGAATGACGTGATGATAAAACTCCCTATCGGCAAATTCTCAACACCGGAGACACGCCTGGCTAAATGGATGTTCACCTTTGTATTCACCACCCCCGACGGACGCGAAGCCGCTCCCGGACTGATTTACTCCGCTGACATTCCCTGATCACCACATTATTATGTCGCATTGGGACGGCTTCGACCCCAATGCGACATAATGATTTTTAACAGAATACACTGTAAGAAACGTATACTTGTCAAGTCACCGGCAAAAACACACCGCCGAAAATATTTTGATAATTCCCGAAGTTTACATAACTTTGCAGCCGAAAACAAGCCGAGAATAAGTTTCCAATGAACTGATTCAAAGCCTTAAGCCGCAATAGCTCAGTCGGTAGAGCATTTCATTCGTAACGAAAAGGTCGTGGGTTCGAGTCCCACTCGCGGCTCCACTGAAAACCAACCCTTTGCGGGTTGGTTTTTTCTTTTACATGTCCCAAAATATGTCGCAAATATGCGATAAATTCCCACATTTTGCACACATTTCTGCACGGAAATGTACGCAGAATGTATTCAAATGTATCGCACGCCTATACCGTCACATAATCTATACTACCTGACATATTGAACGGGGCAATAAAGTCTCTCCAAATTTCACATTGTTGAGAGAGGCGATTATAGATCAGACATCCGCTCCATCCTTAAGAGCCTGACCAAGCCATGCGAAAAAGCACAAAACCATTATTATTACCGACATAGTTGAAGCAATTTATAAGTTACGTGGAAAGCCGGCATGACTTTCACCGGCAAAATTATACGCCACATGAGCAGTACTAAAGCCTCTCAATGTTAAAAAAACACAAATCGAATCATCCTATACCAATAAAACAAGCGGTCAAGCATACTCGCTTAACCGCTTGTTTTACGTTGTCTTACCAGGATTCGAACCTAGACAAGCAGAACCAAAAACTGCTGTGCTACCATTACACCATAAGACAATCTTCGACATCAAGCACGGAAAAGTTTCTAAGAGGGAAATTCTTCCAACAAGCCCTTCGACTTGTTTTGCCGGAGATAAACAATTGAACTCCAGCTATACTTTAGTATGTCTAACATTCAGACATTCCGCAACGGAACTCTTAAACGTGGTGCAAAGGTATTGATTGTTTTCAACACGTGCAAGATTTGCGTCAATTTTTGACGATTTTATTCATCCATGCCCGTGTTTTTTGTCTGCGTCATGCCTTCAGCTCCGCACACCATTCCTTCACACGCTCTGCCGTTATTTCCGGATGGTTCACCTGATCTATCAGAAGCCCCTCAGCCTTGCCATCGACAACGGCATCGGAGTGATTAAACTCGTAGCCGTCGGTATTGAACGAGCCGACAAAAGTTGCGCCGGTAGGCTGCATACGCTTATATATCGTGCCGACTGCATTGCAGAAAGTATCGGTCATCGATTCATCACCGCAACCGAATATCGCCACGCGCTTGCCCTTAAGGTCGACAGCGGCAAGGCCGTCAAGGAAGTCACTGAAGTCATCCTGCAGATCACCGTCACCCCAGGTACTCGATCCAAGTATGATGAGTGAGTAGGGAGCGACAGCCGATGGTGCGGTCTCTGCCACGTCATGCACATCGGCATCGGCGACACCGAGTTGCTCTGCGATCATCTTTGCCACCTCGGCGGTATTGCCGGTGGTGGATCCATAAAAAATTCCAATCTTATCCATATCCATTATTATCTGTTGATTTCAATATTCCGGACTGACATATTGCCTTGTCACTTAATAATAACGCCTGAATGCACACGGAAGTTCGCCAGTTGCATTGGGCTGTTATGTAAGCCTGTGAGCCCTCTTCACCATGTTTTATTGACATATTTTATATGCAGACACATCCTATGGTTGGATTTTTTCGTAACTTTGCACGGTTTTCCGATAGGAACAGCCGCTTAACGTTCAATATCTATCGAATGCGAAACTCTAAGAGCGCCGTCCTGATTCTGGAGGATGGCACACGCTTTGAAGGTAAATCCTTCGGCTACGAGGCGTCAACGTCGGGCGAGGTGGTCTTCAGCACCGCCATGACCGGCTATCCCGAAAGTTTGACCGATCCCTCCTACGAGGGTCAGATTCTGGTCACCACGTATCCAATCTTAGGCAATTACGGTGTGCCGCCCCGACGTGAGAAAGATGCCGTAAGCGAGTATTACGAAAGCGACCATATACACGCACGTGCAATCGTCGCCCAAGACTATAGTTTCGACCATTCGCACTGGCAGGCTGACCGTTCGCTCGCACAATGGCTCCAGGAAGAGAAAATCACCGGAATATACGGAGTCGACACCAGGGCACTCACCAAGCATCTGCGCGAGAAAGGCTCCATGCTCGGCAAGATAATCATTGAGGGCGACAGCGACATTGAATTCTACGATCCCAACAAGGAGAATCTTGTAGCAAAGGTAAGTTGCCGCGAGCCGGAAGTGCACGGCGAAGGAGAAAAGACCGTGGTACTGGTTGACTGCGGCGTGAAGCACAACATAATCCGCTGTCTCACGCGGCGTGGAGTGAAAGTAGTAATGGTGCCATGGGATTATGATTTCACATCAATACCCTACGACGGACTATTCATATCAAACGGTCCGGGAAATCCCGACATGGCGGAGGCTACCGTCGCTAACATACGCAAGGCTATGGAAATCGGCAAACCGATCTGTGGCATCTGCATGGGCAACCAGCTGCTCTCTAAAGCCGCCGGAGCACGCACTTACAAACTAAAGTACGGACACCGCTCGCACAATCAGCCAGTCCGCCAGGTTGGCACTGACCGTTGCTTCGTCACATCACAGAACCACGGATTCGCCGTCGACTCCTCGACACTCCCCTCCGATTGGGAACCACTTTTCGTAAACATGAACGATGGCACTAACGAAGGAATACGCCACCGCACCAAACCGTTCTTCTCCGCACAGTTCCATCCCGAAGCGAGCAGTGGACCGAAAGATACCGAGTTCCTTTTCGATGAATTTATCAAACTCCTTTGACTTCAAGCACGACAATGACCGAATCAGTAAATAAACATCCGCGCAAAGTGCTGCTCCTTGGCAGCGGCGCACTTAAGATAGGCGAAGCCGGCGAATTTGACTACTCCGGTTCCCAGGCTCTAAAGGCTATGAAGGAAGAGGGGATAGAAACCGTACTCATCAATCCGAACATAGCCACCGTGCAGACCTCTGAAGGGTTTGCCGACAAGATATACTTCCTGCCGGTCACACCATACTTTGTTGAGAAAGTGATCGAACGCGAGCGCCCTGAGGGGATAATGCTTGCTTTCGGCGGTCAGACGGCGCTCAACTGCGGCGTGGCACTCCATGAGAACGGCGTGCTCGAACGCTACGGCGTCAGTGTGCTCGGCACACCTGTACGCGCGATCATGGACACGGAAGACCGCGAACTGTTCGTCCATAAACTCGACGAGATTAACGTGCGCACAATCCGCAGTGAGGCTGTCAGCAGCGTAAGCGACGCACTTGCGGCAGCCTCCAAGCTCGGCTATCCTGTGATTGTCCGTGCGGCTTACGCGCTCGGAGGTCTCGGCAGCGGTTTCTGCGACAACGAGCAGGAGCTTGTCGCACTTACTGAAAAAGCCCTTTCCTTCTCACCGCAGGTGCTCGTGGAGAAGTCGTTGAAAGGATGGAAAGAGGTAGAATATGAGGTCGTACGCGACAGGTTCGACAACTGCATCACCGTATGCAACATGGAGAACTTCGACCCGCTCGGCATACACACTGGCGAATCCATCGTGGTCGCTCCCTCGCAGACACTCTCAAACGAAGATTACCACTATCTGCGCAAACTTGCCATAAAGATAGTGCGCCACATAGGTATAGTCGGCGAATGCAACGTGCAGTACGCTTTCGACCCTGAGTCAATGGATTACCGCGTGATCGAGGTCAACGCCCGCCTCAGCCGCTCGTCGGCTCTTGCATCCAAAGCCACAGGATATCCGCTCGCATTCGTAGCTGCAAAGCTCGGACTTGGCTACGGACTTTTTGATCTCAAGAACTCCGTGACGCGCGAGACTTCCGCATTCTTCGAGCCGGCGCTTGACTACATCGTGTGCAAGATCCCCCGTTGGGATCTCGGCAAATTCCATGGCGTACGGCGTGAGATAGGTTCTTCTATGAAGTCCGTAGGCGAAGTTATGGCTATCGGTCGCACATTCGAGGAAGTAATCCAGAAAGGACTGCGCATGATAGGTCAGGGAATGCACGGATTCGTGGGCAACAAGGCGCTAAGCATCGATGACCTCGACAAAGCGCTGAGTACACCTACCGACAAACGCATATTCGTCATCTCACAGGCTATGCAGCAGGGCTACAGCGTGGAGCGGATCCATGAGCTCACACGCATTGACCGATGGTTCCTCTACCGCCTGCAGAATATAATCAACACATCTGCCGAACTGGGCGGCTACAATACCCCCGAAGAATTGCCCGCCGAACTGCTGCGGCAGGCAAAAAGCCAAGGTTTCTCAGATTTCCAGGTGGGCAGATGCGTGCTTGGTGACGGCATGACAGATGCCGAAAAGACCATACTCGACATACGCTCGATGCGCAAACGCCTCGGCATACTCCCGGTCGTGAAACAGATAGACACCCTCGCCGCCGAATACCCCGCACAGACCAACTATCTTTACCTTACATATAATGGTACTGAGAGCGACATCGAGTACCTGCACGACCACCGGTCTATAGTGGTTCTCGGCTCAGGTGCTTACCGCATCGGTAGCTCGGTTGAGTTCGACTGGTGCTCGGTCAACGCACTGCTGACCGTAAAGAAGGAGGGATGGCGTCCGGTGATGATAAACTACAACCCGGAAACTGTATCGACCGACTACGACATGTGCGACCGTCTCTACTTCGACGAGCTGACATTCGAGCGTGTCATGGATATCCTCGACCTCGAGCAACCGCATGGCACCATACTCTCCGTAGGTGGTCAGATCCCGAACAACCTTGCTACACGCCTTGACGAGCAGCACGTCAACATACTCGGCACATCTGCCCAGAGTATCGACAATGCTGAGGATCGCAACAAGTTCTCCGCGATGCTCGACCGCCTCGGCATTGACCAGCCGCGCTGGCGTGAACTGACGAGTTTGAGCGATATTGAGCGCTTCATTGACGAGGTGGGATACCCCGTGCTCGTCCGTCCGAGCTATGTACTCTCGGGAGCTGCGATGAACGTCTGCTCCAACCCAGATGAGCTCGAACGCTTCCTGCGTCTCGCCGCCAATGTGTCGAAACAGCACCCGGTGGTGGTGACAGAGTTTATCCAGAACGCGAAGGAGATCGAGATGGATGCTGTGGCGCAGAACGGTGAGATCAAGGTCTACGCCATATCGGAGCATATCGAGTATGCCGGCGTGCACTCCGGCGACGCTACCATACAGTTCCCTCCACAGAAACTGTATGTGGAGACAATGCGCCGTATTAAAAAGGTGTCGCAGCAGATTGCCAAGGCTCTCAACATCTCCGGTCCGTTCAACATACAGTATCTCGCCAAAAACAACGACATCAAGGTTATCGAGTGTAACCTGCGTGCATCGCGCTCATTCCCGTTCGTGAGCAAGGTGCTTAAGATAAACTTCATCGACCTCGCCACAAAAGTGATGCTCGGCATACCGGTGGAGAAACCGCACAAAAATGCGTTCGATCTCGATTACGTCGGCATAAAGGCATCGCAGTTCAGTTTCTCACGCCTGCAAGGTGCCGACCCTGTGCTTGGAGTTGACATGTCGTCGACCGGCGAGGTCGGCTGCATCGGTGTCGACACTTCGGAAGCGATACTTAAAGCCATGCTTTCCGTAGGGCTGCAGATCCCGAGCAAGGGAGTACTCCTCTCAACAGGCGGTCCGAAGCAGAAAGCCGATATGCTTGAGGCTGCCCACCAGCTTCACAACAAGGGATACCGCATATACGCAACCGGTGGCACACACAGTTTCCTTACCGACAATGGCATACCCGCGATTAAGGTCTACTGGCCCAGCCAGGCTGACATGGAGCCTCAGGCATTGCAGATGCTTCATGAACATCAGATCGACCTGGTGGTGAATATCCCGAAGAACTTAACCCCGACAGAACTTGGAAACGGTCATAAGATCCGCCGTGCGGCAATCGATCTTAATATCCCGCTCCTTACAAACGCCCGCCTCGCGTCGGCTTTCATCAAGGCATTCACCGAGATGAGCCTCGACGACATCGAGATCAAGGCATGGGATGAATATTGACGCCTGACAGCAATGACTCTCTCACAACTGATCGCTACGCAGCGCACACGCCTCACCTCGGCAGGAATAGCCGAAGGTGAGGCGCAGGCGTTGGTGCGCGAGATTCTGCTCAGACTGAAAGGCTACAGCAATACCGATATTGCCTACCATGCTTCGGACGAGGCTACAGAATATCTTTCAACCCATACCGCCGATACCGTTAGCCGGATAATAGACGGTGAGCCTGTGCAGTACATTTTCGGAATGGCGCATTTTCACGGCATGGAGCTACATGTCAGCCCCGACGTGCTGATTCCACGTCCGGAGACATCCGAACTCGTCGATCTTATCGCCGACCATTACCGCGACACTGCCGATCTGCGGGTAATGGATCTCTGCACCGGCTCCGGATGCATTGCCATAGCGCTCTCGCGTGAATTGAAATTCGCGCGCGTCAGCGCCATCGACATCTCCGAAGCAGCACTCCGCATAGCCCGACAGAACGCATCAGATCTGAAAGCCCTGGTGGATTTCAGCCTGATGGACATACTAAAAGCACAGGTTCCGGCAGCCGGGGAGTATGACGTCATCGTCAGCAACCCGCCATATATCTGCGAAAGCGAGAAATCCGGCATGGAAAAGAATGTACTGGATCACGAACCACACACCGCACTGTTCGTTCCCGACTCCGATCCACTGCTTTTCTACAGGCACATAAGCCTCTACGCGCGCCGGTCGCTCACCTCCGGTGGCACCTTATGGCTTGAGATCAACCCCATGCACGCCGATGCCCTGCGCCGTTTGCTTGAAGCTGACGGTTGGATCGACGTCAACATTTTGCGCGACACAGCCGGACGCGAACGCTTCACCGTCGCACAACAGCCATAACCATGATACGACGCCGTCTCACACCATTGCAGGCACTCCAGCGGCTCGAATCGCTCTGTTCACGCTCCGAACAGTGCGAAAGCGAGCTCTACACAAAACTCTCCCGCTGGGGCATATCGTCGGCGATGGCAGAGAAAATCATGGAGCGTCTACGCGCCGGACGCTACGTCGACGATGTCAGATTCGCACACGCGTTCGTCCGCGACAAATACCTGTTTCAACGATGGGGACGCATAAAGATCAGCGCAGCGTTGCGTCTGAAACGTATAGAATCCGATACCATATCTGCGGCAATTGATGAGGAGATCGATGAGAGCACCTACCATGCCAACCTCATGGCATTGATACGCGCAAAAGTACGGCAGCTCGAACAACCGCGCAGCTACGACAACCGCACACGCCTGCTCCGCTTCGCCGCAGGACGCGGATATGAGCCTGCCATTATAATAAAGACCCTCAACGATGATGCGACATGGGAAGAAACCGTCTGCTGAAATTCCTGCAATGGATCGGTGACTGCGTTGATGACCTGTCGGGGGTAATATTTCCGCATGTCTGCGAAGTCTGCGCCGGTACGCTTGTCAAAGGTGAAGACACCATCTGTCTGCAATGCCGGTATGAGATGCCACGCGTCCGGCTGCACCGCGAGGAGTTCAGCGAGATTCACAGGAGGCTTGCGGGACACGCCGCTATCGATCGCGCGGCATCATGGTTCTATTATATCCGCGAAAGTCCGTATGCCCGCATGCTGCAGCGCGCCAAGTACAATTCGCGTCCTCAACTGGCACGCACACTCGGAGCTATGTATGCCGGTGAGATCCGGACTGATGGATTCTTCGACGGCATTGACATAATCCTTCCCGTAGCTATGCACAGGTGGAAGAAACTGACACGCGGTTACAATCAGGCTGAGCGGATAGCGCAGGGAATCAGCGATGTTACCGGAATACCTGTTGCCACAAACCTCACCATGCCGCACCGGCACCGCACGCAGACACGACGCCGCGCATACGAACGATGGCTCAACACGCGTGGAATCTTCCATGTAGACTCCCCTGCCGAACTACAGGACAAACACATCCTTCTTGTCGATGACATAATCACCACAGGCGCCACGCTTCACGCAGCCGCCGAGGCTATCCATAATGCAGCCCCCACAGCCCGCATAAGCGTAATCTCCCTCGGACTCACCCACAGCTCCTGACTGATCCACCGCGACATATGCAAGTATATGCACCTGGTTTATGAGCCTAACTATTTTTCTACACATCCCCATCTTCTTGAGTTTTTCATAATATTTCTCACAGAAAGCATGAAAAGTTTTGTGGCTGACAGAAAAAGTTGTAACTTTGCACACTGAAAATCCGAAACAGGCTCATGAAGCGACTCATCAATGACTGGGTCCGCCTGACGGAGCAAACCCATCAAACTGTTTTATAACAATGTACGCAATCGTTGAGATTCAAGGACAGCAGTTCAAGGCAGAGCCTGAAAAGTTCTTGTATGTTCACTATCTCGGAGAGGCTGTTAAAGAAGGCGACAAGGTTGAGTTCGACCGTGTTCTCCTCGCCGATGCCGACGGTGCAGTGAAAGTTGGCGCCCCCACCGTGGACGGAGCCAAAGTGGTTTGCGAGGTGCTCACGCCCCTCGTTAAAGGTGACAAGGTAATCGTCTTCAAGAAGAAACGCCGCAAAGGCTATCGTCGCAAGAACGGTCACCGTCAGTGCTTCACCAAAGTGTTAATCAAAAAAATTGTAACCGCTTAAAACCGTAGATAAGAAATGGCACATAAGAAAGGTGTCGGTAGTTCTAAGAACGGCCGTGAATCACAAAGTAAAAGATTAGGTGTTAAGCTTTTTGGTGGTGAAGTTGCTAAAGCTGGTAACATTTTGGTTCGCCAGAGAGGTACAGTTCATCATCCGGGCGTAAACGTTGGTATCGGTAAAGATCATACGTTGTATGCATTGAAAGATGGTGTTGTAACTTTCCACAAAGGAAAAGAAAACCGTTCTTTCGTTTCTATTAAAGAGGTTGTAGCAGAAGCATAATCGTTTTTGTTCAATAAAGAATAGGG
>OFFM01000453.1_pt1 | contig 33681 bp, 23 predicted proteins | sample 1521401 | NCBI WGS metagenome assembly OFFM01 (sample SAMEA3504118, study PRJEB24116) | mouse gut metagenome | biome: mouse gut; feature: mouse-associated habitat; material: faeces | place: Denmark | collected 2011
AGCCTTATAAGGCCCGACTCTGGAGGGGTGGGTGAGTGGCTGAAACCACCAGTTTGCTAAACTGACGTAGGAGTTATCCTACCACGAGTTCGAATCTCGTCCCTTCCGCCATTATGCTCCAAGTGTTTCACTTGGAGCTAATTTTTAATTAGAGCCTCTCTTAATGAATAATAGACAAAATCTCCCAAAATTTATATATGTAGGTATTATAATTATATTGTCTGTATTGGGAGGTATAATGTACTACGTTACAACAGAATGTTGTGAAGACTTATGGTACCAGTGCAAATCTGTTGGAGTGCATGGAACTTGGGAATACTTTGTTTCAACATTAAATAATTGCATTGATCATTGGAAATGGGACACAGGTCGATTATGCAATACTGTGTCAGCTCCGTTTCTTGCATTGTTTCCGCATTATATATACTCAAGTATTACAGGTTTTCTAATAGTAGTAATATTTATAATAGGTATTAAAATAGCAGATTTAAAATGGATATCTATTAGTTCTGCCGCATGGATAGGTATTGTGTCATTTATAATACCATGGCATGATTTTATGTTTACAGTAGTGTATTCGATTAATTATGTCTGGGGATGTGCATTAGGATTGTTACTTCTATATATTTTTTTTAAAGATCAATCAGGTTTCCGCATAAGTTTTATTGCAAAATGCGGACTACTATTATTTTCATATATAGTAGGATGGTGGCATGAAGGATTATCGGCACCCCTTTTGATTGGTTTGATTGTATTTCTTTTGGTTGAGAAAAATAAGCCATCTACTTGTAGACTTTTGGTATTAATAGGCTTGTTTGCAGGATTAGTGACTATAATTTCAATGCCAGCTTTCTGGATTATGACTGATGACAGACAATCGAATATTATAAAGAGTGTATTGTGGGAGACACTCGTGCATTTATTGGTATATAATTGTTTGTTCTATATCTATACACTATTGTTAATCATAAGAATAAGTAGAATAAAACTATATCGAAAGTCATCAATCAATGTTACAACTAAAGCTTTCCATAGCTGTATATTTATATTTGGTTTGATTTCTTGTATTCTATATTTAAAATATTATAATGGTCCGAGGACAGGTATGTTTTCTCAACTTTTATGCGGTTTAGGTATATTGAATATTCTTAAAGACCGTCATATAAGGAACCAAAGAATCTGGTCGTATATATCAGTGTTGTTCGTATTTTCTTTGGCTTCAGTTAGTCTAATAAAATCAATAATTATTCAGGAGAAGTTATCAAAAGAAATAGATGAAGTGAATGAGCTTGCTAAATTATCGGAGATTAAAAGTGGGAGAAAAATAGTTTTTTATGATCAAACTCCAATATCTTTTGGAATAGATTTTTTAAAACCATCATATCAGATTCTTAATACAAAGTATGGCTTACAAGGTGTTGAGTTATTTCCAAGATGTCTGAGGGATTTTAGTCTAAGAAAGAAAGATTTTCAAAAGTGTACTGATAGGCGCCTTCTAATTTATAAAAATAAAATAATGTACATTGGTGCTGTTCCTGAAGAAAGAATTGATATTTTGCTAATAAGTGATAGCGGTGAAAGAATCGTGTCAAGAACTAGATTCAGAGAACTTATAACATGTGATAAGGATACGGTATCATATATAATTCCTCATGTTCAGGTAATGGGATCAGAAATGAAAGTTGTAGATGCATTCCTTATGGACTATAGGTCTCTGTGAATATCATTATGAAAATTGAGATGGCAATATAAGATAACTATCTTGCGTTTTAGGTATGAATGTATGGTGGATTAATAAATTCCTGATAAGAAATAATCTAAAATGAAATATTTAAATAATTTGATGATTCTGTTCATAATGATGTTCTGTGAAGTTTGTATAGCATCAGAATGGCGTCTTCATCCTTCTTTTGATATGACTCCGATCCGGATAATTGATACACCGGTTTCTACATATTTTCTTGTTCATCAACAGATATATAATAAGACATATCAAGGATATGATTTTCCATCTATGGCTCTTTTTGAGTATAATAAAGGTTCAGAGGAACATAAAATCAACTTTTTTGACGGTAGTTTAGAGCATATATCAAATGGTATAAGGATGGTTGACTATTCCTCCAAGGGTGAATACCTTATTATAATTTATAATGATGGAGGAATAGATATTATGACAAAGGATCGTAGTGTATTGCATATTGATAGACTAAAAGAATATTCATATCCAGGTATGTCAAATGTTAATTCAGTTGTATTTGAACCTACTTCAGGAGATGCTTGGATTGCAACAGATTGTGGATATATGCATATCGATGTAGATAATCAAAATTTGACAAAAATTGAAGATTGTGTATTGAATGTGCCGTTAAAAGCAGTGTGTAGAATTGGAAAAAGATTAGTTGCGATTTTTAATGATTTAGCTTGGGAAGCTATATATGACGAACAAGTTGGTGTAGATGAATTCAAGAAAATTGAATCGGTTAAAAATCCTTGTGTTCTACTTCCGTTAAATGAAAATTCATTCGCATATGTAGAAGGTTTAGCCGGTAATTCTAATTTCTTGATGATTGCGAATAATGTAGAGAATGACTGGGTTATAGATAAATTCTTGGATTCAAAGGAGAACTTCTTTTCAAAAAGTACAAATGAATCATGGGTTACAAGATATGAATCTAATTTTATTCCTAATCGCGAAGGTTATTTACTTTATACTTCTTCCAAGGTATTTCAGATAAGGGCATTTGAAAATGAGGAAGAACCTACTATTGTTTCTGTAAAATTAGATGAAACACCTGTTGTCATAGGGTCTTGGGATTTTAAAACATTTTGGAAATATCAGGATAGAGGTAAGTTCTCGCTTTGTGAAGTGACATACGATAATAATTCAGATACATCCACTCCACAATGGAATAATATAATTGAAGCTATCAGGCCTAATGCTCCGGCAGCTTTTTTATCAACATATATGACATTCTCACCTAAATATGGACATTTGGTTATAAATCATGGTCAAGATTGGCAATTGAGTAATAATAGTCCGGTTACACCATCATTGCTGTCTGGCTTACTTGGAAATGAATGGACAATTCATTCTCAGACCTATAATATGCCTGAATCAGTAGAGGATAATGACGCGTTACAAAGAATTTATAGAAGTAATATAAATAGATTTCCTATCGCTGATCCACAAGGTCTGATTCTGGATCCCTTTTATCCTGATTGGATTGTTTGCGGATCAATGTTTGGAGGAGTTATGTTTCAAAATATCTCTGATATAAAGAAAGATGTCATAAAATTTTCAGCCGAGAACGATTTATTCAAAGATTTTCCGGGATTTGTATCTGAGACTCCTGTTCAGACATGGGGGACAATGAGTTGTTTTTCAAATCCTACTATTGATAATGAAGGGACAATATGGATTTTGTTTTCAAATCCTTTTGAGAAAAAAGGTTCTTCTCCTAAAAGTCAACTGAAATATATGACTTTATCCCAAAGAGCCAAACTTTATGATAATCCAATATCCGAGATTACGGCTGGAGAATATTGGAAATCAATAACTATATCTAATGATGATTACCCTTCATGGGATTGTAAAGTTGTAGCAGGAAGGCATATAAGGAATAAAAACTTGATATATTGTTTTACTGCAGGTGTATATAGTTCTATTATGATTTTAAATCATAAAGGAACTTTAGATAATATTTTAGATGATGAAATTATAACATATTCTCATCTTACGGATAAATATGGCAAAAAAAATTACATAGAACGTATGGCTGATGCCGTAGAAGATCCGTTGACAGGCGATATCTTGATTTCTGGATTATACGGGCTATTTGTCATTCATCCTGAAACAGATACACATGGCGATGGTATATACGGTGAAGATTATCAATCATTCAACAATGTCATCTCAGATGTTCTTCCTGTAAAATCTCAGGTAAACAAAGTAATATTTGATGATGGCGGAAGGATGTGGATAGGAACAAATAACACAGGTGTGATATGTGTAAGTGCGGATAGAAATAATATTGAAGCGCATTATTCTACCTCGAATTCTCCGATTCCTTCGGACTGCGTGTATGGCCTCGGTTGGAATCCGGAATCAAGATCACTTATGATTTCTACAAAGCTTGGTCTTGCTGAGGTTTTCCCGGATATTAATTCTGTCGGTAAAACCAACAATGATGCCTATGTTGTGCCGCAATCTGTGATTCCAGGATATAACGGTTATGTTGAAATCAGAAATATCACACAGAACCAGCCTGTTCGTATATTGGACAGCACAGACAACGAGATCAGAACATTCTCGGGCAATGCTTCCAATCATATTGAATGGGATTTGAAAGATAAGTCCGGTACCCGCGTTCCCGCTGGAAAATATTATATTGTTATTGGTAACGGCACCCCATTGGAGCTTATCGTAATGTCGGAATAAAGAATCTTTCAGACCATAGTGTCCCCTATTTTTTTAGAAAAGGGGGATTTATTCGCGGAGGAGGGCGAAGTAGCGGTGGAGCACGTCGTGGGCGGCGGTGAAGGAGCTCTGTTCGTTGTTGAGGACGCGGAGCTCTTTCTGCTCGAGGAGGGCGCGGATCTCCGGCTGGCGGTAGAAGTTGTGGCGTAGCTCTTCGTTGATGGTCTCGAACATCCAGTATTTTGCCTGCTCATTGCGTTTGCGCTCAAAATAACCTGTCTCTTTCACATACGCGAAATAACGGTCGATCATATCCCATACCTTGTCGATGTTCAGCTCATAATAGCCGCTATAGGTCACCACTTCCGGCACCCATTTGCTCGGTGTCGGCGGAAAGAGATGCAGCGCGTTGCGGAATTGTGCGGCGGCGAGGTTCGCTCTCTCTACATTATCACCATCGGCCTTATTGATCACAATACCGTCGGCCATCTCCATTATGCCGCGTTTGATACCCTGAAGCTCATCGCCTGTGCCTGCGAGCTGGATGAGAAGGAAGAAGTCTACCATGGAGTGCACTGCAGTCTCACTCTGTCCTACACCTACCGTCTCTACGAAAATATTGTTATATCCGGCAGCCTCGCAGAGGACTATGGTCTCGCGGGTCTTGCGGGCAACACCACCCAAAGAACCGGCTGACGGGCTGGGACGTATGAAGGCATCCGGATGCTGTGACAGCTTCTCCATACGGGTCTTGTCTCCAAGGATACTGCCGCGGGTACGCTCCGAGCTGGGGTCGATAGCAAGCACGGCAAGTTTACCGCCCTGTCGCAGAACATGGAGCCCGAAAACATCGATCGATGTGGATTTGCCTGCTCCCGGCACTCCCGTGATTCCGATTCGGCGTGAATCTCCTGAATATGGCAAACACTTCTCGATAACTTCCTGTGCAAGTGCCTGATGATGCTCAGCCGTGCTTTCTACAAGAGTTACCGCCTGTCCGAGAATACTGACATTTCCTTTAAGTATGCCTTCCACATATTCGGATGCCGAAAGCTGTGGGCGGCGTCGTGCAGGACGTCGATAAGGATTTGTCACAGGTTGTGAGGTTACACCGGAGTTGACCTGAAGGCCTTTGTATTCGGAATTGTTTTCGGGATGATTCATGGGTAGTAGGTTATGAGATGGACTCTTATTTGTCAGTGACGGTTACAGTGAAGATAACTTCAGCAGATTCCGCCCCTTCTTTGTTATCGGAAAATATAGTGACCGGTATTCTTACTATTCCGGGCATTTTGCGTTCTCGGGAGTTGAAGTAGAAACTGAAGGATACAATATCGCCGGGACCGACCTCTTCGGATGAAGACATGATGCTAAGCGAAGGATCCTCGCATTTCCATACAGGGCGAATGGTATCGCCCGTCTGGTTATATCCGTTCAGGAACAAATGACGTGTAGATCCGAGATCCACTTCTCCACCGTCGAGCAATCCGGAGGAAAGACGCAACGGTCCGGCTTCCACAGGATAGAGGGTGGAAAGGGATTCCGGTGTTCCGAGCACGTTACCGCGTATACGCAGAGTAGCCATGTCGAAATCACCGATATATACCCTTATGGATTTCTCAAATCTTCCGGGACGGCCAAGTGGATTGTAGGTGAAAGAGAATTTAACTGTATCGCCGGGTGCGATAGGATCCTCCGGATAAGCCACTCCGGTGCATCCGCAGCTCGGACGGGCACCTGTGATTGCGATCTCATCCGGACCGGTGTTCACCAGCCTGACGCTCCCGGTCTTGGGTCCGGCTTCCTCTTTCATCAAACCGAAATCATACTCTTTCTCAAGCCATATAATCTCGCTTCTGCCTCCGAATGAGAGGAGAAGTGTGAGAAATAATGTTGTGAGTAAGTTTATACGCATTATCCTTATTTCTTCGAACGGTTGGGATTGACAACGCCGGTGATTTTAAGCACCTTCATTTTCTTTGAGCCGTTGCTCTTCACTTTCACGTTTTTGGTGAAACTTCCCATATATCCCTGTGGGATAAAATTAACTTTAATTTTCCCTTTTTTGCCTGGAGCCACCGGATTCTTGGGATATTCGGGACGTGTGCATCCGCAGTCGGCTGTCGCGCTGTAGATCACGAGAGGGGCGTTACCCTGGTTGATAAACTCAAACTCAGTTGAAACCGCACCCTTATCATCAGATATGATACCGAAATCATGCGATTCGGTGGTGAAAGAGATCAAGGCATTTCCCTCTGTATTCTTTTTCTTTCCCTCTGCCTGGATTCCTATGAAGAGAACAAGCAGCAATATAGGTAATAATTTCTTCATATCAGTTGGTTTGAAGAGTTATGCACTCAATACACAAAATTAATAAAATTTACTGAACTATCTTGACATTTTTAACCGTAAATGTGGGGGTAAAGTTCGGTAATATCTCTGCCATTCCGCATTGTTGATGCTGTCACGTCGCGAAAGAAAAGCGGCTCTATGTCGTAGACGCGCAGCTAAATGCCGGTTTTGAGGGCTTTTGTGCGTCAATGTATCAGCGAGCGCACTCAAAACGCCTGCAATCTCTTCCTTTGTGCGGAATAGGGAATCGCAATCTTTTACCGACGCATATGTGCGGGGATCTGATCCCATAAGAGAATCCGCAGCCATGACAAGCCTCAATGCCGTTTTTATTTTGCCTGAGCGTATCATATCTTTTGCAGCGAGAAGCAATCCGGCGCGATGCGCGCTTATCTGGTTAGCCGGTGCCCCATCAAGATAAACATCGCGATCAAGCCTGTTCGGAGGAAGAAGGTTTTCAAGACCTTCGGTATATTCTTTTTCCCTTTCGATGGCGGAATATCTTCCGAATCTTCTGGCAAACAGTCCGGCGGAGCTGGTGCTGTCAAGTCCGATGTAATGGCGCATCGGAAGACATTGATGCCAATATATGGGGCGGGGCTTATCTGCTTGTGCATTTGTGGAAATGATATCAAGTATCATCAGTTTCCGGAAGTCGAGTCCTTTTCCACCTTCCACTTTGGCAATATTGCCGATGGGAAATATGAAGGAATTATTATCTCCATCCATTATGCGGATACGTCTGTAATTGCATTCCGGTTTACCTGATGCGGCAGATTCTGCGAGTTCCCGCAGCATGACAGATGCATCCACAACAGAATCGCAGGACGAATCTGAAATTCTCGGGAACTGCAAAGCGCCATAGATAATATCTTTTCTTTTAAGAGTGGTTGCAATTCCTTTCGAGCCGTCCCAGTCTTTCATCTGGGCGGTGGCATATTGAGGCATTGACAGATATGCAAGATTCACCACACGCACATCTTTCCTTATCCCTTCCACCTCCTGGGAATACCAGAGCGGAAATGTCGCGTTGTCTCCGTCAACGAATATTATGGCATCCTCCGGAAGGGAATTGAGAATATTGGATGCGATTCTTGATGCCGCGTATCTTCCGGAACGGTCGTGGTCGTCATAATTCTCAACACACATCCATACTACGGCAAACAGCGGTATCGAGGCTGCCGCGAGGGCATATTTCCCCGCGATCCTGAGCAATCCGAAGGCTCCGAATCCAATCCATGCAGCGAAAGCAAGGTATGAGCCAAGGAAGGAATAATCCCGTTCGCGTGGTTCTCCCGGAGCTTGATTGAGGTAAACCACAATCGCAATACCTGTCATCACGAATAGCATTGCAATGGCAAGGCATGCCTTGTGTCCCCTTTTCCCGGAAGCGCATAAAGTAACTATACCCGCGATGCCGAGTAGGAACGGAAGCAGAAAATAGCTGTTTCGCCCCTTGTTGTTTCTGCCTATTCTCGAAGGCAACGCATCTTCCGCACCGAGCATAAGATTATCGATCGCCGTGAAGCCGGTGATGAAATTGCCGTGTTCCACCTCGCCGGTGGAATGCTCATCATTTTGTCGCCCCATGAAGTTCCATAGAAGATAGCGGAAATACATGTATCCGGTCTGATAGGTAAGCAACATTTTCAAAGACTGGGCATATGTGGGTCTGTATGATTTTTTCTTATGTCGTGATCCGTCGGCAGAAAGCTTGTTAACGTAGTTTCCTGTTGAATCAATCGCCTCGCTTACCACAACTTCAGTCATGTTGCTTCGCTTCATACCCGTCCAGTCCGCGAAACATGGCAGGTCTGCCGGATCGCGACTCGTTATGCGTGGGAACCACATGTTCAGCTCCGGTGTGAGCACAGGCTTTACTGTGTAGCTCCTCACCACATATGCATCGCCATCTTGCTCCAAGGCTTTTTTATTGAATGCCGAATCATCGTGAGTCAGCATTCTGTAAGGATCGGAAAGAGACGCGCCTTGTTCCTTCGCTGTCACGATGGGATGCTGAGGTTCGAGCACCACTCTGCGGTATGACGGCAAACCGTTTCCGGAACCATGTTCCTCTTTCAGCATCTCTTTGCTGAAAGGCGTGTGTCCATATAGCAAAGGAGCGCCTCCGTATTGTTCCCTTGCCTGGTATGATGCGAATGAGAATGGATCCCCCGGCATTGTTGAATTTGCAGGAGACGGGATGCCTCCCCTGATGGGAATGATTGCGTAAGAGGCATATCCTGTGAGCAGCATCGCCAGCATCCACATACATATGTTGAGCCGGCGAGGCGAGAAATTGTGTCCTCTGACAAGCAATAGCGATGCGATGGCGCTCATTGCAGCACCTACCGCGAAGTTGCTTGAAAATATAAATATCCCGGAGAGAAACACAGGCGGAAATACCGAGGCTGCAAGCACGCCTCGGTTGTCGGATCTTGAAGTGACAGCCAATGCTATCAGAAGGCTGAGTCCAAGCATGGTCACATAAGCGATGACCCCGCTCAGGAATGGGAGACCGAATGTGTTGACGGCTATCAGCTCCATTTCAGCCGCGATCGCTATTGTGGATGGCATAATACCGGCAAGAATACATCCCACAACAACCAACGACAGCACAAACAAAGAGGCTACTTTCCACCATGTCCTAACCTTTCGCTTGATACCCCATATTATGGCTAATGCCGGGATGCACAGCAGGTTCAGCTGATGGATACCAAGAGATAAGCCGAAGAGATATGCGAGCAATATCAGATAGCGGGTTGACATCGGCTGCGTATGACAGAAAGCCCATTTCACCATTATCCATACGCACAGTGATGTCATGAATATTGACATGGCATACACTTCCGCCTCAACTGCGGAATACCAGGCAGAGTCGCACCATCCGAAAGCCAACGCACCGGTCAAAGATGTCACGGAACGGATAATCAGAGGATTCCCTTTTGGTTTCAGCTCACCGAGTATCCATCCAGAAGCTGCGAAAAGAGCTTTTGCGAGGAAAAATCCCGCGAAAGCCGTGAATAGCCCGCTTGAGAGATTCACAAGCAATGCGGCATAGTGTCCTGACGGAGCGAGCATTGTCACCACCCGCTCCACAAGCATCCAGGTGGGATTACCAGGAGGATGTCCTACTTCCAGTTTCCATGCTGCCGACACATATTCCGGACAGTCCCAATATGATACCGTCGGCGCAACTGTCAGCCAATACGTGACGAGGAGGATGAAAAACACCCCCCACGACACAATTCTATCAATATTTCTCTCCCCATGGATCATCTTTCCGCACGCATCGGATTGTTGAGAAAGTCTTCATAAGCCAATGCTATGCCATCACGGAGTTCTGTGCGGTATGTCCATCCGAGTGAAGTAGCTTTCGATACATCCAGAAGTTTACGGGGTGTTCCATTGGGTTTTGATGAATCCCACTCGATTCTGCCTGTGAATCCGACGGTCTCAGCCACAAGCTCTGTCAACTCTTTTATTGTCAACTCTTTCCCGCTGCCTGCATTGACTGTCTCATTTCCGGAATAGTTATTCATGAGGAATACGCACAGGTTCGCGAGGTCATCGACATAGAGGAATTCACGCAGCGGCGAGCCATCGCCCCAGCATGTCACACTCTCCGCACCGTTTTCCTTCGCTTCATGGAAACGTCGGATGAGTGCCGGCAAAACATGTGAATGGGTGGGATGGTAATTGTCGTTGGGACCGTAAAGATTGGTAGGCATAACGGAGATGAAATCCGTGCCATACTGACGGTTAAGATATTCACAATATTTGAGACCAGAGATTTTGGCGAGGGCATACGCCTCGTTTGTTTTCTCAAGAGAAGATGTCAGCAGGCAGGATTCGGGCATGGGCTGGGGAGCCATGCGGGGATAGATGCACGATGAACCGAGAAATTCGAGTTTGCTGCATCCATTGCGCCATGCAGCGTTGATTACATTCATCTCCAGCATCATGTTCTGATACATGAAATCAGCGGGTGCCTTGTCGTTGGCTTCTATACCGCCGACCTTTGCCGCTGCTAAAAACACATATTCAGGTTTCTCGGTTTCAAAGAATTCATTCACCGCCCTTTGGTCAGTGAGGTCGAGCTCGGCATGTGTGCGGGTCACGATATTATGGTATCCTTGTCTTTCAAGTTCCCTTACTATCGCGGATCCTACCATCCCACGGTGTCCCGCAACGTATATTTTTGAATCTTTTTTCATTTTACTATTCCTTTCTCAAGATATTCCTCAAGATTTGTGCGCACATGTTCTGAAGCGCGTTCCACAGCCACTTTCTGCATGTCAGAGTCGACCATGCGGTTTACAAGATCCTCGAATGTTGTCTTTGTCGGATTCCAACCTAACAGAGCCTTGGCCTTTGTCGGGTCACCCCATAGATTCACCACATCCGTGGGACGATAGAAATCCGGTGATACCTCCACCAGCACCTTGCCGGAGGATACATCGATTCCTTTCTCATCGGCACCTTCGCCTTCCCAGCGGAGGATTATTCCGGCACGAGCGAATGCCAGCGTGGCGAACTCGCGCACTGAATGCTGTTTGCCGGTTGCTATAACAAAATCCTCCGGTTTTTCCTGCTGGAGCATCAGCCACATGCACTCAACATAATCCGGAGCATATCCCCAGTCGCGCAGGGATGACAGGTTGCCAAGGTATAGTTTGTCCTGCTTTCCCTGAGCTATACGCGCAGCAGCCAAGGTAATCTTACGGGTTACGAATGTCTCGCCACGACGTTCCGACTCATGGTTGAAGAGAATTCCGGAGCAGCAATACATATTATACGCCTCACGGTATTCCTTTACGATCCAGTAGCCATAAAGCTTTGCGACAGCGTATGGGCTGTAGGGATGGAAAGGAGTGTTTTCATTCTGCGGCACTTCCTCCACCTTGCCATAGAGCTCCGATGTGGAAGCCTGGTATATGCGGCATTTATCGGCGAGACCTGCCTGGCGCACAGCCTCAAGCACACGGAGCACTCCGGTTGCATCGGTGTTGGCTGTGTATTCAGGCACATCAAACGATACCTGAACATGGCTTTGGGCTGCAAGGTTGTATATCTCATCGGGCTTCACATCCATGATGACCTTTATCAGGCTCATGGAGTCAGCCATGTCGGCATAATGCAGATGAAAGTTTGGATGACCCTCCAGATGGGTGATTCGCTCGCGGTAATCCGTTGAACTGCGTCGTATCGTGCCATGCACATCATATCCTTTGGAAATAAGAAGTTCGGAGAGGTAGGAACCGTCCTGACCTGTTACTCCAGTGATAAGGGCTTTCTTCATTCTATATAGATTTTATTTAAAGTGTTTATAAAATGAGACCACGAAAGGTGGTTTTTGTATTCTTTATAAGCCTCGGTGCCTATTGCCGTACGCAAGTCCCGCTCACCGGCAAGTTTAAGCATCGCGTCAGCCAAGGCTTGGGTGTCGGATGGCTCCACAAGCAGAGCGGTGCGTCCGTTGTCAAGGTATTCCTTCTGTGCGCCGTTGCATGTTGTCACCTGTGCTCTCCCGGCTGACATGAAGCGGAGGCTCTCAAGGCTGAAAGCCTCGCGTTCGGATGATGGAACCACCCCGAAATGCGCTTCCGCGCAGGCTTCCGATGATGGAGCCGTTTTTATATTCCAGTCGATAGAATCCATCACATCCCGTTGCATCGCCCTGCGGCGCAGGATATCAAGATAATCAGGATTTCCCAATCCGGAGATGCGTAGCCGGAGTTTGCTGCCTTTTAGCAGCTCCATTGCATCTATCAGATGTTCAACCCCTTTCCCTTTCACAATCGAACCCTGGTATAATGCAACGATCGGTCCATGTGCTGGTTCTTCCGAAGGGATGATGTCGGGCACGTTGAGGCTATTGTGAAGTATATGCACCCTCTTTTCCGGAAGTTGTATTTCTCCGTTTAGGGAGTGTCGGAAGCTGTCATATGCCAGTCGCGAAACAAATATATGCGCGTCAACCATAGAATACATTTTTCTGAAGATGCGCGTGTTTCGCCCGCGTCTTACGGCATGGCGCGTGGTGACAACCTTGATGTCCGGACGCTTGGCGAGCTTCTTGGCGAGAAGAGCCGTAAAGGCATCGCGGTAGCGGTGGGTGTGTATGACGGTGAGGGAGGAAGTCTGCTTGAGTTTTGACGCCAAGGTCATGGCGGATGCAATGTCGAGGAATCCTGCCACAGGCGCATGTAGAAGCTCTATCCCGGCATCGGCAAATGGGGCGTCCACGCCCACAGCGTTACGTGTCAGCACTGTAACCTGCCACCCTGCCTCATGGTAATGACGGCAGATGTCAAGGGCATAGCTCTGTGTCCCTCCCCATTTGTTGGATGGTATGATATGGATGAGATTCTTCCTCTCTTGAACCATTTTTAGTGGACTCTACAACTTCTTAATTTGCCGCCGAAAGCATCACGTTTATGTCGACGCTCGGCATTCCGAGGTAACTGCCAATGAGTTTGTCGACGAGTTTACCCTCAAATGTAACTATTCCGAATTGGACTCCCGGAGTAGTTGCCACCATTCCGTAAAAACCATTCTTGATAGCCATCTCGTCAAAGAAATTAACAAGTGCGTTGGAAAGAGCCATGGCTACTGTGCGAGGCACGCATACCGAGGGATGAGTCTCGTTCATGTCAAGCACATAAGCGTTTTCTTTCATCGCAGCCTTGAGGTTGTTGGGGAATTCGAATGGACGTGTGGTATTTCCCATTATTATCACATCTGCGGTCTTGACGCGGTTGTAAAGCACTCTTGGATGCACGGCTATAGTCTCCACAAGCGGACCTACGATATCTTTTGCAACCTGCAAAGTCGAGGTGTCGTTATCCATCAGCGTCACGCGCGCGCCTACAGCCGCAGCAGCTTTTGATGCAGCTATCATGTCGTTGCCCATGCCGATCAGCAGAACCTCACAGGGATTGATACCTGCAACGCCTGCGAGAAGCACACCCTTTCCTCCACCGAGATATGAAAGAGCCTCCTCAACATACATGATGGCTGCGCGGCCATCTATCTCGTCGATAATATTGGCGAAAACAGGTTCATCGTTATGGCTGTACATATTGTCGAAACAACCTGTGGCGATGCGGCGTTCAAGCAATGCTTTTATTGTGGATTCCTCAAAAAGAATATTATCCATCATGCAGAGCAAAGCCGCCCCTTTCTGCATCTTTTTTATGTCTTTTGCCTTAAGGGGAGTGTAGCAAAGCACCACAGGAGATTGCAGAGCCTCATCGCGGGTTACGATCTTAACACCGTATTCGGCATATTTCTCATCCGAAAAACTGATGTCGCTGCCCGAACCGGCTTCCATGCAGACCTTTATACCACCGGATGTAAGCATTCCGCAGGCCTCCGGAGTCAGAAGCATACGGGTCTCATAACCATCGGAATAGTTTGCCACTATACCAATACGGATAGCCGGACATTCGTTTTCGAGAACCTCAACCATCTCTTTGGGTTCGAGATCCATTTCTTCTTTGGAATTTGTCATAAGTATCAATAAGTAGGTATTAACCCTCTAAATTAATATTTATATTTAGATTATCAAAATTTAGAGTCCGTCTCATAAAAAATTTGGCTTTAGGGGACGGACTCTTACTCCTCTATTTGGAGAATTTGTAGGTTTGCAGAAAGTTGGTGACGGAGGTGTCTATCTGAAGTTTGTCTTCAAGGTGTTCTCCGTTGAAGCGGATGTTGGCGAGCGAATACCATTTATGCCGTGTCGCCAGACCTTCCTCTACAGAATGACGTATTTCCTCCGGTGTCTTGCCGCGCATCAGCGGTCGGCGGGCGTTGTTGATGATCAACCTTTCGGTTATTCTTTCCTGTGATGCCTCGAGCCATATCACGTCTCCGCGTGAAAGCATGTAGTTCATGTTGTCGTGAAAGCATGGCGTGCCGCCACCGCAGGATACCACGGTATTCTCGAATTCTCCGGCTTCACGAAGCATCGCGGCTTCAATGCGCCGGAACTCATCTTCCCCCTTTTCGGCGAATATGTCAGCGATTGATTTGCGAAACCGCTGCTCTATGTAAAAATCAAGGTCGATGAATTCGTGACCGGTGCGTCGGGCAAGGGCTCTTCCGAATGTGGTTTTCCCACTTGCCATATATCCGATTATAAACATATCAGGAAGCGGATTATAAATATTATAAATTACGTAATATCCACCATGCGATGATGGCTCCGACAGCTGTTATCGTCACCGGCAGGGAATGCACGCGCATATAGAGCGAAGGATACTTATTGCGGTTAATTTCCAGCCAAACCATCGGGATAAGAAGCGGAATAATACATAGCAGAAAGGCGTTGTAGTTCCATGCCTCAGGCAGATTGCCGTGAAAGAGAGCATGAAGCATTCTTTGGCTGCCGCATCCCGGACATTGCCATCCTGTCAGTTCATGGAAAAGGCATCGGGGCATGAAGCGTGTTGTGGACGGATCGAAGGTGAAATAGACTGCGGCTATTAAAGCTACGGCAATGAGTAGCGCAATATAAACGATACTCTTTTTCACATTACCCGTTTTTTTCACGCTAAAAGAGAAAGGGGAAGATAAACCGCAGCCGTAATCACACCCAACACAACGGAAGCGATGATCCAGTATTGGGCCATCTCTGAGGCTTTCTTTGAGCCTTCGTAATCCTTGGCGTAATATTTGGAGCTGACCATGGTGCTATATATTATCGCGACAATTCCCGGAATCAGACAGCAGAATACGGTTGCAAGCACAGACCATACGAGGTAGGTCTGTGGCATTGGTTCTGGTTGATGATACGGTGCCGGTTGAGGAACGTTCTCGAATGGTTGAGGAGCCGGTGCCGGGGGTTCATTACGCGGAGGCCATTCGTTGGCAGTCTGCTGCTCTTGATTTGGCATGGGAGGAGGTGTCTGTGCCGAAGCCCGTGAGTTTATCTCCTCGGCGCGTCGGCGAGCCTCTTCCGGATCATAGTCGAGATGAAGAGCTTTGGCCCATTCGGTTTCGATTTTCTCCTCTCTTGATGTTTCCGGAGTTGAAGACGGAGTCTCAGCTGCCGTCTCTTCCGGATTAGTTATATCTTCGGGTGACAATGGTTTGTCAAATTTATCTTTATCATCCATAATATTTGTTTTAGAATGTCACACCTGCTGCATCTCCACCAGGCGGTTATATATCCCTCCGAGTTCAATAAGTTCGGTATGGGTTCCGGTCTCCACAATCCTGCCTTCATGGAGCACACATATCTTATCGGCATTTACGATTGTCGACAATCGATGGGCTATGACGATTGTTGTGCGGTCTTTCATCAGCTTCTCAAGAGCATCCTGCACAAGTCGCTCGCTTTCGGTGTCAAGTGCGGATGTGGCCTCATCGAGAATGAGGATAGACGGGTTCTTGAGTATGGCTCTTGCGATACTGATTCTCTGGCGTTGACCACCCGACAGGCGGCAACCGCGGTCGCCAATCATTGTCTGGTATCCTTCCTCCGTATTGACTATGAATTCATGGGCATTCGCGATTCGTGCGGCAGCCTCAACCTGTTCTAAAGTTGCGTTCTTGTCACCGAAAGCGATGTTATTGAAGATTGTGTCGTTGAAGAGTATCGCCTCCTGGTTGACATTGCCCATCAGCGACCGCAGGTCTTTTACCCTCAGGTCTTTCACATTCATACCATCCACCATTACCTCTCCACGTTCCACGTCCCAGAAGCGGGGTATAAGATCAACGAGGGTTGATTTTCCCGAGCCTGACTGACCGACGATAGCTACCGTCTCGCCCGGTCTTACATCAAGGTTTATATCCGACAGCACATCGCGCTCTCCATCATAGCTGAAGCAGACGTTCCTGAAGCTTACCGAGCTTTTGCGCCTGTCTTCCGGAAGCTCTTTGGGATTGGCGGGATCCTGGATGGGATTCTCCGCACCGAGGATTTTGTCGATACGCTCCATGGCTGCCATACCTTTCTGTATTGTGTATGAAGTTTTTGACAACTCCTTGGCAGGATTGATAAGGCTGTAGAAAATCACCATGAAGTATATAAATTGGGAGGCATCGATGGTGGAATTTCCTGATAAGATAAGTGTGCCTCCGAACCATAGGATCACGGCCACCGCCATGGTGCCGAGAAATTCACTCATAGGATGAGCCAACGTATATCGGCGTCCCATGGAGTTGTGTATGTGGTAGAGATCCTCAGTCTCGGCTGAGAAATTACGCTCCATCTGTCCTTCGGCATTGAATGCCTTCACAATTCTCAGACCGCCTATGGTCTCCTCTATGTTGGATAGTATTGAGCCGAATCTCTGCTGCCCTTTCAGGTTCTGCTGTTTTAGCCGTCGTCCCACCACTCCGAGCAGAGCCCCTATCACAGGCAGCATTATGAATACAAAAAGCGTTAGCTGCCAGCTGATGGCTATCATTCCGAAGAGGTATGATATGATCAGGATCGGATATTTCACCATACTGAAGATACTCGACATAACCGACACCTGCACCTCAGATACGTCACCCGACATACGGGCCATTATGTCACCTTTCTTTTCATTGGTAAAGAATCCGATGGGTAGGGATACGATCTTACGATACATCGCGTTGCGAATATCGCGCGTGACACCGTTCTGCATCGGTATTGTAAACCATTCGCTTGTATATCCCGACAACACTTTCAGGAGAGTCATCACAGTCAGAGCCCCGCAAAGAATCAGCAGTGTCAGCGAAGGTCCCTTCTGTGTCATGATTTCCGACACATAATAATAGAGATTGTTGTTCAGCACCTCCATTGTCTTGGCAGAGCCAAACTCCATGTAGTGATACTCCTGGGTGTCAAGACCGAAGAGCATCCTCAGGATAGGCATGATGAAAGCGAACGAGAATAGGGTAAGGAAAGCAGTCAGCAGATTGAAAAAAACGCTGATGATGACATTCCACTTATATGGAGCTGCAAAACGCAGCATGAATTTAAAGAAATCTTTCACTTGACGAGGTGTTATAAAACAGACTGTAAAAGTCAAATTGCTATATAAACTACAAAATTAATCAAAATCTTTGATGCATTGTAACCTGTCAGGAATTTTTTATGAAACAGTCTCCGGAAACGGGACTATTGGTCTGAAGTCAAGGATAGTCCTGAGATATAATATTCTGTCTCTCGAAAAGTTATTGATACCGCATCTGCCGGGATCGGAGGAAATTTCAATGAGAACTTGAAGTCACCGTTGTCTCCAGGATAGAATTTCTCTCCAATCTTAATGCCATCAGCGCTGATAACGTGATATTTGTTGCCGTCTTGAGTCTCGATTGCGCAGCCGGACGTGATATCCATCCAATATCCGGGATAATATGTTGCGGTGAAAAACAATTCAGTGGCATCCTTACCCCTTACAATCTTGTCAACATGCAGGCTGTGTTGCGTTTCGTTTGTTGAAAAGCGAGGATTGATCACTGTCGTAGTCTTTCCTTTTCTACTCACCTGCATGGGGAGTTCTGAGTAAAACTTGTCAGACAGATAGAGCTTGAGGAATCCTTTGGATACTGCAAACATTATGTCTGTCACTATTCCTTCAGGATTTATTATGGCATAGGTAGGCAGATAGCGAATGTTGTAGGTATTGAAAATTCCGTAATCTTCCTGATTATCATTCCAGTTGTGCCAGTTCATGTCGATGGAATCCGAGGCTTTTTCCCATAAAGGTATGGCATCCTGGCTGATGCTGACGATTTCGAGACGTTCATGATATCGTTTTTTTATATCGTTAAGTTCCTTGATTGCATTGGTGGAGGCGAAGCAACCGCTCGACCAGAAAACCAGCAGTTTCCATTTATCGGGAAGCTCTGATACGTGGTGCAGATTTCCGTCTATGTCGTAAAAGTCTGCATCAATATAAGGTTTATCCATTTCAGCTCTCTTGGGGGTATAAATGAAAGCGCAGCTCCTTTTCCCTTCCCGCGTGCTTCTTTCCTGTTCGCTCATGGAATCGTATAGACCCTCAAGTTGTTTCTTTAATTCAGGATAATTGTTTTTCTGTGGTATCTTGGAAAGGGATGCGAGATCAGATAGCTTTTCCAGCCATGCGTCAGAGTGTGGAAGTTTCGCGAGCAATTCCGCATCGCGCATGTTGATGATGTTCAGGATAGAATCGCGGTCGAAGGAATCAGCAGTGCGAAACTTGATTATGAGATCACGGGAATTGAGCATGAAAGTATCCATCTCTGCCTGGCGGGAAATCGGGCTCTCAATTCTCCATACATCGGCAATCCTGCTGTCGGCCATGACTTTAACTTTAATGCCGGGACGCATGTAGATGCGTCGTCCGGTAGGGTTGCCATTCTGGAAGCTCATGATGAGCAGCTTGTCGGAAACAGTGTCGGCATCCATCTCGAATCGGAAGCGACCGTTTCTGATGGTATCGCTTGCTATAAAACGTCCTGAACGACCAAACATCTGGTAAAGAGAGACAGGTGTGCCATCGGGAACAGCGGTAGATATTCCCTCAACTACAGAATTCTCAGCGTTGGCTAAGCAAGAGGCGATAATACAAAAAATAATGGCTATATGTCTCATGATTTTTAAACAACTTCTTAATTTTAGTTATTGCTGTCTGGTAAATATGCATAACTATCATAAATATGGGAGTTTAGTCCTTGATAAGCCCCATTATATGGTCAAACATCACGCAGAGCCGTTGAGGCGCAAAGCTTGAGTAGACAAGTATGATGATTAAGATCACGGAGAATCGCGTGGCGATTTTGGCAAAGGCGCGGAGCCGATGCGTCTAACTCTGTGTCTCGGCAGGAGTGGTAACGACTTCTGCGCCGAATAGAGCGGCATGAGTCCTTTGCGCCTTTGCGCCTCTGCGTGATTAAAATTTTTACCAGACAGCAATAGTTTAAAATACTGAATTAATGAGGAGAGCAGAAAACGCCCGACGGATGCTCCGCCGGGCGTTTAAAGGTTTTATAAGCGATTGTTTTATTAGTCGGAGCTTAAACGAACTTTGAGAAGTCTGCCTGGAGCATGTCGCCCTTCTCGCTGAATGCCTGATGCAGCGCGAAGGCAGCCTTGAGTGTGTGGGGTGTGTGACCGCCCTTGGAGAGCTTGAGATAATCCCACATGAGTTCCTTATACATCGGATGAACGCAGTTCTCGATGATGGTCTCGGCGCGCTGACGCGGATCTTTGCCGCGGAGGTCTGCCACACCCTGCTCTGTGGCGAGGATCTTGACTGAGTGCTCGCTGTGGTCGAGGTGCGATACCATCGGGACAATCGTGGAGATCTTTCCACCCTTCTGGATTGAGGGGCATGAGAAGATCGAGAGATAGGCGTTGCGGCAGAAGTCGGCGGAACCTCCGATACCGTTCATCATCTTTGTACCGAGAACGTGGGTGGAGTTGACGTTTCCGAAGATGTCTGCCTCAAGTGCGGTGTTCATAGCGATGAGTCCGAGTCGGCGAACAACCTCGGGGCTGTTTGAGATCTCACCGGGACGCATGAGCACTTTGTCGCGGAAGAAGTCGATGTTCTCCATGAAGTGAAGCATTGCATCGTCGGAGAATGTCAATGCGCAGGTTGACGCGAATTTACATTTGCCCTCCTCCATCAGTGTCATCACGGCATCCTGGATAACCTCTGTATACATCTCGAAACGCGGAATCTCCGGATTCTCGCCAAGACCGTAGAGCACGGCATTCGCCACGTTGCCCACACCGCTCTGGATGGGGAGGAATTCCTTGGGAATACGTCCCTCGCGGAGCTGGGAGGCGAGGAAGTGACAGATATTCTCGCTGATGCGCTGGCTTACCTCATCGGGCGCGGTGAAAGGCTTGATGCTTTCAGAGGCGTTGGAAGGAACCACACCGATGATTTTCTTCGGATCGATCTTGAGCACGGTGCTTCCGATGCGGTCTGAAGGCTTGTAGATCGGTATCTCGCGGCGGTGAGGAGGATCAAGAGGAATATAGTTATCGTGGAAACCACGGAATGAGTTGTGATAATATGAGGAGTATTCGATGATCACCTTCTTCGCCATCTGCGCGATGGTGGGTGTCATGCCGAGACCTGCTCCAAGAATCACCTCTCCGTTGGGACTCATCTCCGTAGCCTCGATGATGGCCACATCGATGTCTCCATAGAAACCGTAACGCAGATCCTGCGACAGATGGCTGAGATGAAGATCGAAATAGTTCATCTCCGCTGCGTTGAGCGATTTACGCATATCACCGTGACTCTGGTAAGGAGTGCGGATGCCTACGGCGTTGGCACGTGCAAGCTCTCCATCCACATGATCATTGGTGGATGCTCCCGTGAATACGTTTATTTTAAATGGTTTGCCTTCCTCATGGAGCTTTTTGGCACGCTCAGCCAAGGTTACCGTCACTACTTTCGGAGTACCGGAAGCGGTGAAGCCGGAAAATGCGACGTTGTCACCGTTCTTGATATAACTTGCGGCCTCTTCTGCCGTGATAAATGGGATACTCATGATGTAACGTTATTAGATTTATGGTGTTGTTCTATTTTTAAATGCATTTTAACCTCCGCTCGTTTCTTTAATCGCGGAGTTTTATTTAATTTTGCACAAAAGTAATAAATTTATGCAAGAAAACACCATAAAGAGCCCTTTTTTTATACCTGAAAAAGATAAAAATTGCACGGTTTCTAAAAAAGTGCGCATCGAAACATACGGATGCCAGATGAATGTTGCTGATTCGGAGGTAGTTGCCGCTATGATGGAGATGGCAGGATATGACACTACAGAAAATGACAACGAGGCTGCCGCTGTGCTCCTCAACACATGCTCCATACGCGATAACGCGGAGCAGAAGATATACTCTCGTATCGCCTACTGGAATTCCATGCGCCGCAAGACGGGACGCAATATCATAATCGGCGTGATCGGCTGCATGGCGGAGCGTCTGAAGCAGGAACTCATCGAGAAGCATGGCGTAGACATAGTGGCGGGGCCTGACGCTTACCTGGATATACCCAACCTGTTCGCCGCCGCAGAGACGGGAGCTCCGGCTATCAATATCGAGCTTTCCACAACGGAGACCTACCGCGACATCGTGCCGCGACGGATCGGCTCCAACGGCGTTTCCGGATTCATCTCCATAATGCGCGGATGTAACAATTTCTGCTCCTACTGCATCGTGCCCTACACCCGTGGCCGCGAGCGCTCCCGTGAGCCGGAAAGCATACTTCGCGAGCTGGCAGACCTGCGTGCGCGCGGTTTCAAGGAGGTGACTCTGTTAGGACAAAATGTCAACAGTTATAATTTCGACAATTCAGTAGATTTCCCGGCTCTTCTCGAGATGGTGGCGGAAGCTGCTCCCGACATGCGCATACGCTTCACGACGTCTCACCCCAAGGATATGAGCGACCGCACATTGGAAGTGATGGCTGCTCATCCGAATATCGCCCGCCATATCCATCTTCCGGTGCAGAGCGGCAGTAACAGTGTTCTGAAAGCTATGAACCGCAAATACACCCGCGAATGGTATCTCGACCGCGTGGCGGCTATCCGCAGGATCCTCCCCGACGCGGGACTCTCCACAGATATGTTCACCGGTTTCCATAATGAGAGTGAGGAGGATTTCCAGCAGACCCTCTCGCTGATGCGCGAGGCAGGATTTGATTCAGCGTTCATGTTCAAATATTCCGAGCGTCCCGGCACACTCGCCAGCCGCGAGATGCCTGACAACATCCCGGAGGATGTGAAGATAGAGCGTCTCAACCGCATGATAGCCCTTCAGAACGAGCTTTCGCTCGAAAGCAACCGCAAGGATATAGGCAAGGAATTTGAAGTCTTGGTGGAAGGCACATCAAAACGCAATGCAGGAGAACTCTTCGGTCGCACGTCGCAAAACAAAGTGGCGGTCTTCCCCGCAGGCAACCTCCGCCCCGGCGACTTCACCCGCGTCCGCGTCCTCTCCGCCACCTCCGCGACACTCCTCGCCGAAACCATTTAGCGGGTGGGTTTGCAGACGATACCTTTGGATTTACGCCCGTTGATCGCTATGGTCAGCGGGTTTTCAAATTTTACGATGCGGAGACTGTCACTCTCGTATTCGGCAGGCAGGGAGTTGAGATAGTCTATGTCGATGAATCCGTTTCCTCCGGCTGGGTCGATGGTGAGATAACCGACACCGAAGGATGTGAGGTTCTGAAAGAAATGTGTGCCTTGCGACGGCTCTATCCTATAGCCGGGCATCGCGGATTCCGCAATAAGACGCGCACCCGCTATCTGCGACCACTTCACCGGTATACCGAGCGCGGGATCGGATGATCCCCACCGTCCCGGTCCGACAAGAATATATGGCTCTCCGCTTTCTACAAACCGGGCGTTGACAGCCTCGATCTCTCCCGCGAGCTCAGGATTTCGCGATGAATCGAAAGTCTCGGGCTTCACATAAACAAGATACCGGACATTATCCATCAGGCCGTGTCCCAACGCTGTCTCACTGCGGAGAATCAGATCTTTGTCGTCAACATCCATGATGGAGTCGTCAAGCATCTCCTTGGTGTCGACAATCGGCCGGATCTGAAGCCAATATACCGTACCTTTCTCACCGTTGGGTCCGGGTGTCGGATTTATGTTTCCGGCAAATTCAATCTCCACGGGACGCCCCATCTCGTATTGACCGGTGGCAAGCATAAAGTCCGCGATCTTTGCCAGCGGAAAGACATTATGCTTCAGCACATTCGCAAACGTCACGACTTTCCTGCCGCGACCGAATTCAGTATCTCGGATCACCCTGTCGTCAACATCAAATGTAGAGACAAGATATTTCAACGCTCCAGTCTTGAACGCATCCGCCACACTGACTTTACTGATGTTGAAACTGTCGTCTACAAGGAATTCAGTCGCATTACCCTTATGTTCAGGCAACCCGTACAGCATTGTCTGGGTGTCGCGTAATGCTAATTCGAGGGTGGATGTCTGGAGCACTTTATCGGGATGTGCCGGAGAGAAACGTAGCGCCACTCCGCCATCAACGATATATTTACCGAGACCTGCCGCAACCTCCACAACTCCCTCCTCGGCAGTTTCATCGCCCGTGGGGTAATAATTCAGCGAACGTCCTACCCCCGAAAAACTCGGATAATAGAATCCGGCATGATCCTCTCCCGCCACTTCCTGCAATATCACAGCCATTTTCTCCTGGTCAATGACATTGCTCGTGGCATTCATATAAGCCTTTGAGTCTGCGAAGAATACGGAGGCATATACCGCTTTCACCGCATCGGTGAGCATCCGCATCCGCTGGTCGGTATCCTCTGTGTAAGGAATCATATAAGTGGAGTAGATTCCTGCAAAAGGCTGGTAATGGGAGTCTTCAAGCAGGGAACTGCTTCTTACAGCCAACGGACGGCGAACCACATCGAAGAAAGCCTCGAAATCCGAAATCAACTCATCGGGAAGTTTCGCGGCGAGGAACGCCTTGAGTATCTCCTCATCCGGGGCATCGGAAAGGGCTATCTTGTAGAGGTTGTTGCTATCCATGAATTCATCGAAGATATCGGTGCATACAACCACTGTATGCGGAATGGTGATCTGCACCCCCTCGAAATCATCACACACGGGATTGCGCTTGATAATCTGGTCAATGAAAGCTAATCCGCGCCCTTTACCTCCCATAGAGCCTTCACCGATTCGGGCGAAGTTACTCCAGCTGTCGTAATTGTCTTTATGGAAAAGCGCCACGACACCGCGGTTCTTCATCCTGCGGTATCTGACGATAGTATCGAAAATGAGTTTCTTTAGTTTCGGAGCGTCCTCTATGTTGGTGAATTCAATCCCCTTCAGCACCTCCGCTATGGCGAAAAGCGCGCGGGAATAAAGCCAGCGCGATATGCTGTTGGTGGAGCAATAGAAATAGAGCACGTCATCCGGAATGGATTCAATCTTTTTCTGCAGATCCTTCAGATTGACAATGCGCATCAGCTCATTGCCGCTCAAAGGCTCCCTGACTATGAAATCTCCGAAACCGAATTTCTTTGTGACCGCCTCCCTCAGATCGAGCGGAAGCGTTTTGGAATTTTTATCAAGGAATACAAAACCTGCCTGCTCAGCCGGCACACGGTTAGCGCTCTCCTGGCTCTCCATTATGATGGGGAGATAGGGATTACGGCTTCTGGCGAGTTTCGCTATCTTCATCCCCGCCTCCGGATCTTTCTCTCCGTTTACCGGGAAACGGGCGTCGGTGATGATTCCCAATATATTGTCACCGTATTTGTCGAGAAGGGCCTCAGCCTCCTCATAATCGCGCGCGAGAAGCACTTTCGAGCGTCCCCTCATGCGCATCATCTGCTCATGCTCGTTGAGCGCCTCGGTGGCGAAGCGCATCGACTGCTTGAGCAAGAATTTGAAAAGGTGGGGAAGTATCGAGGAATAGAACCGGATGGAATCCTCAATCAGAAGGATCGCCTGCACACCGACCTCTTCAATGTCGGTGTCGGCATTCATCCTGTCTTCTATCAGCTTTATGATGGCAAGGATAAGATCCACGTTGCCGAGCCATGAGAACACATAGTCGACGCCACGGAGATCCTCGTTAGCGATCCTGCGTCTCACCTCCTTCGAGAAGGGGGTGAGCACGACAAGAGGTATATCGGGATAGAGAGAGTCGATCTTTACAGCCTCACGGAATGTCTCGCTGATATCCACGCCGGGCATGGCGATAATCAGGTCGAACGCCTTGTCGGCAAGGGCTGCGTACGCCTCTTCATAATTCGCCACTTTCGTGAAACGCGGCGGCGACGATAGATTCAGATGCACATATTCCATGTATATCTGCTCATCGACACGGCCGTCTTCCTCAAGCATGAAGGCGTCATAGGGCGTAGCAATCAGAAGCACATTGAAAATGCGCTTCTGCATCAAGTTCTGGAAAGCCGTATCTTTCAGAAAGAGACGGCTCATCCCCGGTCCTTCAAGATTTCTCATAGGCTGTGGCGGGAGGATTGTCTCACGCCTTTGATGCGAGGAATTTGTCTATTGCCTCAGGCATAGACCTCGCCTCGACAGTAGGCGCGGAGATATCGAGACGCAGACCGGCATCCTCAACAGCCTTGGCTGTGGTGCTGCCGAACGTCGCGATATAAGTGGGACGCGCATCCTGGTTGAAATCGGGGAAGTTCTTCATCAGAGAAGCTATCCCCGCCGGGCTGAAGAAGACGAGCATGTCGTAATCGAGATCCTCACCGGGCTGGAAATCGTTGCTGACCGTGCGATACATCACAACCTTGGTCACATCAAGACCGAGCCTGTTGAGCTCCTCAACATCCTCTTTATGCACATCCGAAATAGGGAAAAGGAATTTCTCCTTATTGTTTTTGACAAGTGATGCCACAAGCTGTGCGTCATCGAGCTTACCTGTCTTGCCGAATGAGATCTTACGCTTACGGTAAACAATATATTTCTGCAGATAGAGGGCGATAGACTCCGTGGTGCAGAAATAGCGCATCGTATCGGGCACTTTCACCCGCATCTCCTCGCACAGGCGGAAATAATGATCCACGGCTGTACGCGATGTGAAGATAACACCGGTGTAATCGGCAAGGTTAACCTTGGCGGCACGAAACTCTTTGGCTGTAAGCCCCTCGATCTTTATAAAGGGACGAAAAACCATCTCCACTCCATATTTATTGCAGATATCATAATATGGAGATTTGTCAGATGAGGGCTTAGGCTGGGAAACTAATATCTTCTTAATATTCATTCTCAGTTATTAAAATCTTTAAGCAATATCGCTGCTCTTTTATAGCCACATCACGCAGATTTGAAGAGCCGCGACATATGCCAGAACCATAGGTACGATTTCTAAACTGCAAAGGTAGTACAAAAAAAGCAACAATGAGGAAATTTGGTTGAAAAAAATCCTAAATCCTTTATAAATAAATTGAATTTTTCCGATTATGAACACAATTCCCGCCGAAATCAATATCTCGCGGCTCCATTCCGTATAACATAACGCAAGAAGTGCGAGCGGGAAAAAGAGAAACACCTGTAGCCCCATTGTGGCTGTGGCTCCCTTCACCCAGATCCGGGTAAGCTTGCTGTCGGTAAAGATATTGCCCGACACCTCATAGGCAAGCAGGCTGAAGATGACATAACATGCCGCCACCATGCAGCATAAACCAATCCCAGCCAACGGTTTGTCGGGAATTGTCAGCGATGCTCCGGGAATGTCCGGAACGGTGTAAAGGAGAAGCTTCCAAAGCAGGATCCCGGCACAGCAGATCCAGCCGGCAATCAGGATCAACAGGAAGGAGGTCTCTTTTACGGTATTGTCAAACATATTGTGTCGCGTGCGCACATCCTTTATGTCCGAGACGAGCGTGCGTATGTAACGCGGCGTATTCTTCAGTTTCATGCACACGGCGCAGAAAAGTATGGCCATCACGGCAAACACCCATGACATCCCGTCGCCGGAAGCGTTGCGGGTGTTGGCTGTGGCGGTGAGTTGTTCGCGGTAAGGAGCCTGAAGCACTATGCCGAAACCGCTCTTCTCCTTTGCCAGGGAATCATTCACGGCACGTATTATCGAATCCTGACGCGCCTTCGCAGCGGAATCCACCTGCTGCACCGGCTTCCACGCAGACACAGCCTTGGCGGGCGCATTCTTTTTCATGCCCACCGGAATCAACGGTTCCGACGCATGTTGCGGCACCACTATCTCATCGACTGTCTGCCAGCCTGCCCCGTGTGTGGAAACGCTGTCTCTCATAGCCATCCCTCTTCCTTATACCATTTCACGCAACGTCCGATCCCATCCTGCAATGAAACAACAGGAGTGAATCCGAAATCGCGGCGCGCCTTGGAGATATCCACACTCCAGTTGCGCTGCTTCATGATTCTATATTTATCGCGGTTGAGCGTAGAGGGTTTCATCCTCGCCACTCCTATCTTCTCTGCCACAGCAGACACCGCCTTGACGCCCCACAGAGGCATTCTGACCGGAACAACGATGCGCTTACCCATCGCCTTCGACACCATCTTTCTGAATTCCTTCTGCGTATATGCCCGGTCTTCGGAAAGATCATATGTCTCCTTCACCGGAGCCTTCTCCAAGGCATCGAATACAGCCCTGGCAAGATCTTCCACATATATGAAGGTGAGCAACTGCTTGCGGAACCCTACCGAGAAATCAAAACCTTTCCCGATGGATTTGAACATAAGGAAGTAATCATGGTCGCGCGGACCATATATACCGGTCGGACGCAATATGATATAAGGCATCCCGTCCATCTCAAGCCACATCTCGGCTTTAAGCTTGGACGCACCATATTTTGTATTGGGCATAGGGATCATCGTCTCGTTGAAAGGGGTATACCCCTTCTCATCACCCGGTCCCATGGCGGAAAGGGAGCTCATATAGAGGAACTTCTCCGGAACCATCTCCGCTGATTTGAGCGCAGTGGTGAAATGGCGCAGATAATCGTAATTGATTCTGGAGAAATCGGCATACCGTGTCACCTTGGTTGCCCCGAGATTATAGACAATATAATCCCATTTCTCCCCGGCTGGCAATGCTGTGGAAAGAGCTGCCGCCAGACTCTCAGGGCGAGAAAAGTCCAGGTTAAGGAATTTTATGCGGGGATCGGCAAGCCACTGGCGCGATGTGCTCTCTCGCACTCCAGCCCACACCTCGTATCCGCGGCGAAGACCTTCCGCCACTATAAATCCACCGGCAAATCCACCGGCTCCTACCACCAGAACTCTCTTCATATCTTTGCGTTTATAACTCTTTGCGTTTATAACACAGTCAATCCCTTTTATTCTATCAATCCAAACTCATACCCCTGGTCGCGCAACCATTCAATGCTCTTCGGAAGCGCGTCAAAAAGCCTTGGCAGGCTCTTCAGGGAGTCGTGAAACACCACGATACTTCCCGGACGCGCATAACGTTTCACATTCCGGAACACCTGCGCGGCGTCAAGACGCTTGCTGTAGTCGCGCGTCACAAGATCATACATCACTATCTTATAACGCTCAAGCAGCGCTTTGCGCTGACTTTTCTTGAGCCATCCGTGCGGCGGCCGGAAAAGATCGCTTTCGATATATCCCGCAGCTTCCGCAACATCAGCAACATATCGCCCGCAATTCTCATGCATACCCTGCAGGTGGTGCATCGTATGGTTGCCTACACGATGACCGCGTCGCAATACCTCCCTATACAATTCCGGATACTTCCTGACATTGTCGCCTACCATAAAGAATGTGGCTTTTATGCCATAGCTGTCAAGAAGATCGAGCAGCCGGGGGGTTACCTCCGGAATCGGTCCGTCATCAAATGTCAGATAAATCATCTTTCTGCCATTTGCCTCCGGTGCCATTCTGAAAACAGCGTCAGACGCTATTCTCCTCACCCACTCAGGTGGTCTCTCTATTAACATTACTATCTACAAACAGCACTTTTATTTACCGAATTCCCTGTTAAGACGCTGACTACGATCCATGTCAACTTTTTTTATCTCAGGATCAGCATCGAGCGCTTCCTGCGAGATACCGGCTTTCAAATATTGCTGGTAAGCTTCGTAATACACCGAATCCAGATAACGGTCGTCGGCACTGCGCGCGGCATAGTCGGCAGGAGAGAGAGAAGCGAGCTCATTCACCACTTTCGCTACCTGTGACAGCTCTTTTACATAATCTGCCTCCGAATATGTCTGACCACCGACAATATCGCCGGAGCCGGAAGCTGCAGAGCTGGAATTATATGCCCGGTCGTAGGCGGCCTTGAAATCCTCTCGTTTGAAACCCTGCTTCTGCAACATAGCGTCAAGCTTCTTGGCATCCCCGCCATATCGGTCGTAAAGCTGGATAAAATGCCAGTACTGATAAGGCATAAGCTGTGATTCGAGGGTCAGGGCGACATTACCGAATGTCATTGCGATATTCTGCTGATACTTCACATACTGTAGGTATCGCTCCATCTGTTTCCACAGAATCGACACGGCTTTCTCCGTCAGTTTCTTGTCTCCGAGACGTTCCCCGAGGTCACCATAGATTTCCGGCAGAGCCATGGCCACGGTGGTGCTGTAGGGTGCCACATTCTCCGACAGCTTGCTGTCGAGCATATCGGCAACTTTCTGAGCCTTGCGGTAATCTGCCTCGGCTCCTTTGGTGTCGCCTTCAGCTTTCCTCTTGTCGCCCTCATAGATCATCTCCGATGCCACATCGATCATCGATGAACGCGTGGTGACAAGCATACGGCGCGCTGTCTCGTCGAAATAGGGACGGCTGTCGGCAGTAGCCTTGTCGGCACCACCCCAGCGATAGTTGGTCACCACGTCATAAGCCCGGTCAGCCCTTGCCGGCAAACCGGTCTGAAGAGTAGGCACAAGCTGATGTGTCATACCGGTAGAGCGCATATAGTCTGACAGTCCGAGATGGTATTCATTTCCGACTGTGGAGCACCAGTAGATGGGACGCGTCCAGCCCTCGGCAGCGTTTGTGGCTATGATGTCAAGCATAAGCAGCTCGCCAAGTCCTACGTAACCCTTGGATGCGATGGCGGGAGCGCTGGAGAGGTCGATCACTATCTCGTCTACAATATCCGCTGAATCTTTCGCAGCCACAAGACCACGCTTGATCACCGTCTCCTTATCCACAGGAATCGTGACCACAGCCGACGGGAATTCCGGATAACGGTAATCCGGGTTATATGTCTTACCCGAATATATCAGCTTAAGGCTCGACAGCAGATCTGCCGGCGCTTTCTCTCTTCCGGGAATGGTGACATCCATTTTGCCGTAGGCATAATCGGCGGGAGTGGCGGTGAAATGCACCGGAGCCGCCTCATAGCTCTCCTGACGCATCTGGTTGGCGTACCAGTCTGAAGCGAGGTAGCTGAGATTGATTATCTTAACATCAGGACGCACACCTTCCACCTCCTGCGCATACCACAAGGGGAATGTGTCGTTGTCTCCGTTACAGAATACAATCGCGTTTGGTTCGAGGCTGTTGAGATAATTCACAGCGAAATCGCGCGCTGCAAAACGTCCGCTGCGGTCATGGTCATCCCATGTCTGGCTGACCATCTGCACCGGCACCACGGCTCCAAGAACACATGCTGTCGCAGCGCAGTAAACGGAAGCTGAAGCCCTCTTGCGGCTGCCCATTATAAAGCGGATTATCTGCCATAGACCTACAACACCCATACCTATCCATATAGCATAGGCATAGAATGAACCGGCGAACGCATAGTCACGCTCACGGGGCTGGTTCGGCGGCTGGTTGAGATAGAGCACGATTGCGATTCCTGTCATGAAGAAAAGGAAGAAGACAACCCAGAACTGTTCGATGCCACGCTTGCCGGCGAATGCCTGCCATACGAGACCGATCAATCCCAAGATAAGCGGCAACATGAAATAGACATTGTGCCCCTGGTTATTCTTGCCTAAATCATCCGGAAGCAGCGACTGGTCGCCTAACCGGGCATTGTCGATGAAGGGTATTCCAGAAATCCAGTTACCGGCGTCAAGCTCACCCTTCTGGTTAAGCACATCATTCTGTCGACCCGCGAAATTCCACATGAAATAACGCATGTACATGTGGATAAGCTGGTAATTGAAGAAATACTCCAGATTCTGTGCATATGTCGGACGGTAACCTATCTTCTGCGGATACGTCACCTGACCTGTCATCTGGTTCATATAAGGCTCGCCCTGCAGATTGGTCTCCGGCACACTCTCGCCCGTCAACGCATCCACTGCATGGAGCTCCTTCAGATTGGAAGGCGTAGTGTCAAGAGTGACCCACTGCTTGTACGCATCGCGGTGCATACGGCTGTAGATACGCGGAAATAGCATATTGAGCTCGGGATTCATCTTGACCTCGGGCTTGTAATCGCGCTTCACATAGTAATCGCCACCCTTCTGTGCCTTGGCGGCATTTGAAGCCTGCTCCCCTGTGGAAAGGAACCCATACTCAGATGTGGGCACCGCACCGGCAACGCCTTTCGCATACATCGGCTTACCTTTTTCCACTACCTGCTGATAACTCGGATAAGTGACAAGCACAGGGCTTCCATCCTCGCGGTAAGTCACCGTGTCGGTCAGCACACCCATAAGCTTCTTCTGCGGTCCGGAATAAAGGGTCTCACCATAAAGCAGAGGATTCTCGCCATACTGCTCACGGTTAAGATATGAAGCAAGGTCAAAGACATTGTCGGGGGAATTCTGATTCATAGGCGTGTCAGCACTTGAACGGATAAGGATCAAGGCATAGCTTGAATATCCGATAAAGATCACTGCGATGCTCCACATGATATTGCTCAAGACACGCACCGGCAGCGGACGGCTGCCGCGGATGAAAAGCCACGCTGCAAGCGCTGCGGTCAGTATCCATCCAAGCCACCAGCCGCTGCCCATGAAGAGCATTCCGGAAAGCGTCACGGCGATAAGGAACGAAACCTTTATCATCAGGGCTGACTTCTGCTGCCATAGTGTAAACAGCGACCAACAGAAAACCGCGGCCGTGAGTATAGCGTAGAAGAGGGCGCCACTGTTGAAGCTCATGCCGAAACCATTCACGAACATAAGCTCGAAACGCTGAGCCATCTTTATGAAGCCCGGCACAAGACCGAACAATACCAACGCGATGATCACAAACGAAACCACCAACGCAAGCAGGGATTTCACAAGATCCATATCCTTCCACTTCCTGTAAGCGAACACAAGGACAATGGCAGGGATACACAGAAGGTTAAGCAGATGGACTGCGACACTGATACCTATCACATAAGCAATCAGGATGAGATACCTGTCGGAATGAGGTTCGTCGGCACGGTTTTCCCATTTAAGGATAAGCCAAAACACAAGAGCCGTGCAAAAAGAGGAGAAGGCATATACCTCACCCTCAACAGCGGAGAACCAGAAAGTATCGCTCCAGCAATATGCGAGTGCACCGACAACACCGCTACCCATTATCACAAGATAACGGGACAGCGACAACTCAGACTTTTGCTTATCGCGGACAATGAGACGCCTCACAAGATGCGTGATAGTCCAGAAAAGGAGAAGTATTGTAAGCGCGGAAAGCAGACCGCTCATCGCGTTCACCATTACGGAAACCATCTGGTCGTTAGGCGCGAAATTAGCAAAGAAACGGGCAGTCAGCATGAAGATAGGGTTGCCCGGCGGGTGACCGACTTCCAGTTTATCAGCCTGGATTATAAACTCACCGCAATCCCAATAAGAGGCGGTAGGCTCAAGAGTAAGCCAATATGTGACCAACGCGATTGCAAACACAATCCAACCGATCACATTATTGACAACATTATATTTCTTAGTAATCATAAGATAACCTGTGCAAATAAAACATTGCGATTAATTTGCAAATTTAGCGAATTTTCCTGACATAACACCTATCTGCAAGCACAAAAAAAAGACCCACATCTCTGTGGGTCTTCTGAAGGTGGCGATTACCTACTCTTCCGCTTTCGCAGTACCATCGGCGTGACAAGGTTTAACTTCTCTGTTCGGAATGGGAAGAGGTGGAGCCCTTGTGCTGTCATCACCTGAATAAGGTTTCAGAAAGAACTCGGCCGGAAGCCGAAGACAAGCGTGAAACTCTCAGTTCCACTCGCCCCGAAAGGCTTTTGTTTCCTTTTTACCGGAACGTCCGGGCAATTAGTACCGCTCGGCTGAACGCGTCACCACGCTTGCACCTGCGGCCTATCGACGTCGTCGTCTGCGACGGCCCTTGGCGAGACCTAATCTCGGAGCCGGCTTCGTGCTTAGATGCTTTCAGCACTTATCCTGCCCAGACGCGGCTACCCGGCTGTGCTCCTGGCGGGACAACCGGTGCACCGGAGGTCTGTCCAGCACGGTCCTCTCGTACTAGTGTCGGTTCTCCTCAAGTCTCAACGCCCACAACAGATAGAGACCGAACTGTCTCACGACGTT
>OFFM01000469.1_pt1 | contig 32688 bp, 27 predicted proteins | sample 1521401 | NCBI WGS metagenome assembly OFFM01 (sample SAMEA3504118, study PRJEB24116) | mouse gut metagenome | biome: mouse gut; feature: mouse-associated habitat; material: faeces | place: Denmark | collected 2011
GTGATTAAAATTTTACGGGACGATAATATAAATAATCTTTATACATGTCTTAATTCAACTGTTTAGGTACGGGTATAAGTATCATGTAATCAATAGGAAAGCTGTTTGATGCCCTTAATTGTTTAGTTTGTTCAATTTTTACTTTGTTTTAACAACTAAATTTGCCATAGGAGACGCGATGATGTTGATCTGACCTCACCATGAAAAATTGCAACTCTCCATATTGTTCGACATACACACTTTTTTAATTAACTTATAAAATTAACTTATCATGAAGAAAATTTTACTCTCAATGATGACCTTAGCCACCATGGCGGTCTCTACAATGAGTGCTTCTATCATCGAACCTACCACCATATGGGAAAAGGGTGAGACATGCACTATCGAAGGGCTCAAAGGCGATGGCAACTGTACAAGCAACTGGGGAACAGCTCTTCAGTTCCCGGGATCTGCATTCAACGATGTAGAGGATGGTTGCATGCTGGAGGTTGTATATGCAATAGGAAGTTCATCCCAGGCAAAATTCATCTATCTTCGTCATCCCGTATATGATCCTTCAAAGACTGACGCCGGATTCATCAATGACGAGGCCATAAAGAATGAAGGTCTTGCCGACCAGGATATCAATAATGTCAAATATGAATGTCAGAATGAGAAGAACCGCCGCATATACACAGCGCGTACATTTGTTCCAAAGGAAAAAGTGGCGAATCTCAAGAAATACGGCGTTATTATCAAAGGAGGAAAAGGGGACGGCACAGGTGCGATGCCTTTTTATGTATGGCAGGTAAACATCATTCCCGTATCTTCTGAAACTGGCTACCCCGCAGGCTGGGAAGTAGCTGAAGTAGACCCTGCTGACTCCAATATCATTGAAGAGTGGCGTACAGAACCCACCTGGAAATGGGCGGAGGCTGTCAAATTCAAGAAAGAGGCCTTCGCTGATCTTTCAACTCCGGTATGGGTAGAGGTGAATTATGAAAGCACAGCGGAATACACGGAGAACGAGAAGTTCGTATTTCTTCGCGTGCCCTCAGATGAATCGCTCTGTGCAGACCAGGATGTGCAAACCAAACGTTTCATTTATTATGTGGGTAAAAACGGTTTGAATAGATCCATGTACAGAACGCTCAACTATATTCCCCTTGCCAACGTAAATCTTATCAAGGAGCAGGGAATGGTTATCAAGGCAGGTGATGCTAATGGCGATAACGCCCTCGGATATTTCATCGTTAATTCAGTAAAGATTATCTCTGTTGCTGATGAAAACCGGAAAAACGATCTGTGGAGAGGCTATTTCGAGTGCTCAGACAATACAGATCCGAACGTGCCTGCCAATATGTTGACAACTCTCGGCTCAAGCGTTGCACGCCAGCTGCAGCCAGGCGACGAGCTCCGCGTCTATTGCAAGAATACCGATAAGGATACTAATGTAGAGACACTCAACCTTTATTGCCAGAATAACGATCTCATGGGCTCTTGGGATTGGTATCCAATAGAGGATGTGGCTGAAAAGATTGCCGTGACCAAAGCTGCCGACAGCTCTTATTTCAGCATCCCTGTCACAGATGATATTCTTACAGCAATCGGCAAAAAGGCGAATGCCTTTGGTGTCGGCAACAGTGGCTTGTCACTGACACGCGTGTCCTATATTCCGAAGGATAACGGCACAGGTGTCAAAAACATTGAGGTTTCAGATGAAAACGCTCCTGTTGAATATTACAATCTCCAGGGTCTGAAGGTGAAGGAACCATCCAAAGGAATTTATATCAAGAAACAGGGTAATAAGGTAGAAAAGATTGTCGTTAATAAATAACGGTCAAAATGCTGCATGTGTCTGACACATGCCAAACTCAAAGGAGTGGCGGTACTAATTAAACTTCGAGACCCGCCACTCCTTTCTATCAGTGACATGTCCGATTCTTCTGGCATGGAAAGGTTCGGTCAAAAAAAAACAGCATAGTTTAAGAAACGGATTCTAACACTTGAATTTATGAAGAAATATTTATTATGGGGAATGCTTCTGGTTGTCGCGTATACAGCTAACGCATTTAGAATTACTTCAGGACCATATCTGCAGAATCTCACCGACACGGAGATGACGGTGATATGGCGAACTGACAAACCCGCTACAGCCTGGGTGGAGATCGCTCCTGATGACAACACCGATTTCTACGCCTGTGAGAGACCCCGTTTTTACTCTACTCAAATTGGCCGGGCAAAAATTGACACAGTGCACCGCGTTACAATAAAGAACCTGAATCCTGATACCCGTTACCGCTACAGGATATTTTCCGAGGAGGTCAAGGATATGGTTCCATGGCATATCAATTACGGAGGTATCGCAGCATCCGATATCTGGCAGCACAAGCCTCTGTCTTTCCGCACCCTGAACCCGAAAGCCGATAAACTCAGTTTCAAGGTTGTGAATGATATCCATGGCGACAAGGAGACTCTTTCCGCTTTGCTCGAAGGACTTGACAAGGATAAGACGGATTTTGTGGTATTCAACGGGGATATGGTGAGCTGGATGAACAGCGAGCAGCAGGTGTTTGATGATTTTATCAACCGCAGTTCCCGGCTCTTCGCCTCTGAGGTGCCCTTCTTCATGGTTCGCGGAAATCATGAGACGCGTGGCAACTGGTGTACGGAATACATGCGTTATTTCCCAACTTCTACCGGTATGCCGTATTATGCTTTCCGTGACGGCCCCGTATATTTTGTTGTTTTGGACAGCGGAGAGGACAAGCCGGACAGCGATATCGAGTACTCCCGCACGGCATTTTTTGATGAATACCGTAGTGAGGAGGCAAAATGGTTGGAGAAGGTGATTGAAAGCGAGGAGTTCAAAAGTGCTCCCTATAAGGTCGTGATTGTGCATATGCCTCCCATTTTCACTGAGTGGCATGGTTTGATAGATGTAAAGGAAAAATTCCTGCCTATGCTGAATGAGGCAGGTATAGACCTGATGCTTTCCGGGCATTTCCACCAATTCAGCCACACCGCGCCGGGAGAGAGGGGAACAAATTTCCCGATTCTCATCAATTCAAACAAGGATGTTCTTGATGTTGATGTGGATTCAGATAGAATCAAGGTCGATGTATGTGACGTGTCAGGAAAAATATTGCATTCATATTCCTATCCTGTGAAAAAATAGAAATCCTAAGCAGTGCTTGTTTATCGACAGGCTCTTAAATTTAAAAAAAATTGAACATATCTATTGTCATGAAAAGAGTGACTAATGTAATCACGGTTCTGGTCACCCTGTTAGCCTGCCATATACCTGTAATTTACGCCGGCGAGATCGTGCAGTATGGGAAATGGCTTGATACAGAGGGTAACCCGATAAATGCTCATGGTGGCGGAATGCTTTACCATGACGGTAAATATTATTGGTATGGAGAGTATAAAAAGGGGAAAACTTATCTGCCTGCCGATGCCACCTGGGAGCGCTACCGTACGGATGTGACCGGCGTCAGCTGCTACTCCTCGACAGATCTTTATAACTGGAAATTTGAAGGTGTCGTTTTAAATGCCGATACTACTGACCCGGCAAGCGATCTTCATCCCAGCCAGGTTCTCGAACGCCCCAAGGTTGTGTATAACAAGAAGACAGGTAAGTTCGTGATGTGGTTCCATGCAGATTCCGCCGACTATACCAAAGCGGCGGCAGGTGTGGCTGAGGGTGATTCTCCTGTAGGACCATTCAAGTTCCTCGGCTCCATGCGCCCGAACAACTCTATGAGCCGGGATCAGACCGTTTTCGTCGATGATGACGGCAAAGCTTATCAGTTTGCATCATCGGAAAACAATGAAACGATGTATATTAATGAGTTGACGGATGACTATCTGAAACCGACAGGACGCTATACCCGTAATTTCATCGGGATGTCGCGTGAGGCTCCCGCAGTGTTCAAACATGACGGCAGGTATTACGTGCTGTCGTCCGGTTGCACAGGGTGGGATCCAAACAGTGCGCAGCTTGCTGTGGCTGATTCGATAATGGGGAAATGGACTGTGCTCGGAGATCCGTGTGAAGGTCCGCTGGCTGAAAAGACATTCTACGCCCAGAGCACCTATGTTGTTCCCGTGGTCGATTGTAAAGATACTTACATAGCGATGTTCGACAGATGGAACAAGAAAGACCTCGAGGATTCACGTTATGTCTGGCTCCCGCTGGAGATCAAGGACGGAAAAATCACAATCCCATGGCGCGATAAATGGGATACCGATTCTTTATGCCCCAAGCATGGCGCACGCACTCCCCGGGAGGAGGTTCTGGGTGACAAGATGCTTTCCACCTCCAACCATCGGGTTTATCCCGTTCCGGGGTCGGAGTCGTCGATCAGTTGTGCTCCCGAAGGTTATGCTCCTTTCCATATAAGCACATATGCGCGTCATGGCTCACGTTATCTGATGAAACGTCAATTCTATACCGATGCCATAGCCCCTTTGAAAAAGGCGGAGAAGGCGGGAGTGATTACCGATACCGGCCGTGAAGTGAAGAAACGTCTTGAAAAGATTCTTGCCAGGGCGGATGAGGGACGTTACGGCGAACTGACACCTACGGGAGTCAGACAGCATCGCGGGATTGCCAACCGGATGTTTGCGAATTTTCCCGAGATATTTACTGATTCGGTATGTGTCGATGCAAAATCAACTGACGTGATGCGCTGTGTTATGTCGATGATGGCGGAATGCCTGGAATTGCAGTCGCTTAATCCGTCGCTTAAGATTACTCACGATGCAAGTCAGGCGGACATGTATTACATGAATGATATCAAACGTTCCGACTCACTGCAGGATAAATATAAGGGATTGCGCGACCGCGAGAGAAAAATCCGCAAATCCCGTCTCGATCCGACGCGTGTTTTCGGAATGCTTTATTCCGATCCTCAATGGGTGAAGAAAAATATAAAAGATCCACAGGATACGTATTACAATCTCTTTTATGTGGCATCGAACATGCAGAGCCATGAGGATGAGGGACTCGACCTGATGTGGATCTTCACGCCTGAGGAATGTTGTGACTGCTGGCTGGTCAACAATGTTGACTGGTATCTGCATTCAGGCAATTCTCCTTTGACAGCGCATGAGATGCCTTTCCAGCATGAGAAGCTATTGATGGAACTCATAAAAGATGGAGACATCCACGCTGCGAACCATCGTAGATCAGCCTCGCTGCGCTTCGGACATGAAAGCATGGTGCTTCCGACTGTTGTGCTCTTGGGGATAGACGGGTTTGATTACGAGACAGATGATGTGGAGGCTGTTTCCGACCATTGGGCGGCATACAAGGTTTTCCCTATGGCAGCCAACATCCAGATGGTGTTTTATGAGAAACCTTCAGATCCGGGGGCGGATGTGCTTGTGCGCGTGTTGCTTAATGAAAATGATGCCCGTTTGCCTTTGACTGCGGCATCCGGTACGTTCTACAAATGGTCAGACTTCTCAGCCTTTTATAAGAATAAACTCGGATATGACCGGTCTGACGCATATGGATATCTTGAAAAGTAGGTATAATAGAAGGTATTATAAAAGTAAAAGAAGGTATAATAAGGTTGGTATATAGGTTAAAAAGAGGAGTGGAGACGCATTAATGCGTCTCCACTTTTGTTGTCGGGGGCAGGGTTGAATTTCGCTCCTGCACTGCCGTTATCACGTTGTCGGCAAGTGTGCCGAATGCCTTTGCCTCTGCGTTCGCAGTATCCGGATTTGATTCGAGTTCTGTAGCTACAGGTGCTCCATCATCGGCATGGGCGCGTATATCCATTACCAGCGGGATCTGCGCCAGCAGTTTCACACCCTGTTGCTCCGCGAGTTTTACCGCACCCCCTTCTCCGAATATATAATATCGCTCGTCGGGATGTTTCTCAGGCGTGAACCATGCCATGTTCTCCACAAGACCGAGAATCGGCACATTGACCGCATCTCCGGTAAACATCGCGATACCTTTGCGCGCATCGGCGAGTGCAACCTCCTGCGGAGTGCTGACAACCACGACCCCGGTAATCGGTAGTGTCTGCACGAGAGTGAGGTGGATGTCGCTGGTTCCCGGGGGCATGTCAATGAGGAAATAGTCAAGGTCGCCCCACCAGGCGTCTGTGATAAGTTGTTTCAGGGCGTTGCTTGCCATGCCACCGCGCCACAGCACTGGCTTCTCTTTGTCGACAAGAAAACCGATGGATAGCATTTTCACTCCGTATTTCTCGATAGGTTCAATCCAGTCGCGGTCTTCCTTATGCACCATATACAGTTGTTCGTCCTCAACTCCGAACATTTTAGGCATGGAGGGTCCGAAAATATCGGCATCAAGAAGACCGACTTTATAACCTTTGGCAGCCAAGGCTACGGCAAGGTTCGCGGCGACTGTTGATTTACCGACACCACCTTTGCCTGAGCTGACACCAACTATATTCTTTACTCCCGGCAGAACAGCCGGTTTCTGCTGAGGCGCAGCAACGCGTGTCTTGACGTTGATGGTGGCATCAACATCGGGCGATATGCCGGAAGCTATGGCAGCCTCCGCTGCACGCACTACAGAGCGGATGAACGGGTCTGTAGGTTTGTCGAATATCAGCGAGAATGAAACTTTGTTTCCGTCGATACGGATGTCATCCTCTATCATATTGTTGTCGGCAAGGCTTTTGCCGTTGCCCGGATATCTTACGCTTTTCAGGGCATCGAGTATGAGATTGGGATATAGGGTCATATGTAATTTGATTATTTGTTTTAAGATCAGTCAATTTGTAAACAATTTATATTGCCGGTCAGTTTCTGAGCCATGTGAAGTTGAGTCGTCGGTGGCGACGGTAACGGATCAGGAAGATGAGATTCAGCACCGGTTTGGCGAGCCAGAAAAGGGGTAGCGCCCACCATAATTTGGTGGCCTCGAGTTTAGCAGCCGCCCGACGGTATATTAAAATCTCCTGAAGCCAGAATATATTAAGCATGCTCAACGCTGTGGCAATGCACGAGATGTCGAGTGGTGTGACCGTGGGTTCCGGAGACAATAACCCAAGAAGGGAATATCCTGTTGCTGCGATGCATAACAGGAAAACCGCCCATTGTGTGAAAGAGGTAATACCTGCCTTGCGGAAAGGCGCGCGAGGGAGCCAGCGGGCTGTGAATCCATATTGCTCCTTACGCGCTCTCCACATGCGTATCGAAGCATCTCCCCATTCGATCGACAATATTGATTCCGGGGAAAGAACCATCGCTGTGTTTGAGTCGGTGGCAACCTCGTTGATAAAGATATCGTCATCTCCGGGATGCAGATATATGCTCTGGGAATACCCCTTATGCTCGAAAAATATTTTGCGGCGGAAAGCAAGGTTATAGCCATCGCCACGATATGGATGCTTTCCAAGTGCGTATCCGATCCATTGTGCATCGGTAAGCGTGGAGTTGAATTCCCGATACCATTTGCCGAGCCCGGTCATCTGCCGGTAATCCATGTGGGAATATCCCATGGATATGTCGATGGATTCCGAATCTTCTCCACGGAATGGTGCAATCAGCTCGGAAAGCCAGGAGTCGGAGGGTATGCGCGCATTGGAGACGGTGGTGACCACAACCTCTCCTTTGGCGGCTTTCATTCCCAATGTCAGAGCGAGTTTGCGGCGACTCAGGTTGTGCGAGCCGGGTGGAATGAATGTGACATATACGTTGGGGTAGCGTCGTGCGCAACTTTCGGATAATATCTCGTTGCTCGCGGCTGTGGATTCGCATACGACAATCACTTCATAGTCCGGATAGTCCTGGGCACACAGGGTGTCAAGATATTCCATCAGTTCCTCTTCAGATGCCTGGGAGTATACGATAACTGATACTTTGGGAGTGAGCAAGGCTTCTGTAGGCTGAGGAGTATGCTTACCCACACGCTCAAGCGGAGATAGAAGCCAGATGAGGGAGATGAGACTGAAGATAGCCGCGCCGGCTATCAGTAACCATGGTAAAATAGATAGATCCATTGTTTAAACGGGCTATGAGACAGACTCTAAAATTCAGAGAAGAACTGGGGCTTGATCACGATACCGGCCCGAAGCCGGGAATGGAATTGATTGTAATCGAGTAGGTTTTCTCCATATCCGTTGTAGTATTGCACAAACAGATATTGGTTGGATTTTTTGTGGATACGCCAGTTGAATTCGAAAATTGTGTTGAAATTGAAATTCCAGCCCATACGTTTGACCAACGTAAGCGCCCATCCGAATTTCTTATCGGGAGTGGTGACTACAACACCGCCCTGGCATATACCGCAATAGCGCAGGATGTCGCGGTTGTTTTCACCGTCGATAATGGGTATCCAGAATTTAGCATGTACCATCAGCCAGCGGTCGATGATGGTTGAACCGGAAAAGGTGATGCGGTTCCAGCTTCTCGACTGGATACTGTCGCGACCGTTGCTCTCATGCTCAATGAGTATGGTTGCCTTTCCGGCATACCTTCCCTTTGAGAAGAACGGAAATGACCATCCGATTCCCGGATTGAAGTTCAGGTCTCTCATAGGCATTGATTCCTGAAAAATATTCCAGAACGTTTTTTGCGTATACATGAGGAATATGAAAGAATTTCCCGGAAGTGTTGTCTTTGTGAGACGCTGGGCTATAGAGATCTGAAACTTGACATCGGAGTTTGTGCGCGACGGGCGCTGGCCAATGGCTGTTCCCACTGTGAAATAATTATCTTTGAACAGGCCGAAATAGGGGGCGTTGATCAATTCGTTTCGGAGAGAGTCTGTGAAGCCTCGCTGGTCGCTGACCGGCAGAATCTGTGCTGTTGCCTGCGCGGCGGTGAAGAATGATAATATCAGTATCAAAAAAGAGAGTATATTTTTTGTCCCGATATCTGCGAGATGTGGTCTATAGTGGAAATTCATGAGATATTAATGCGATTGATATGCAAAATTATCAAAAAAAGATGACAAATGAAATTAAACATGAAGATAAAGGAGTATGTTATTAGAGTGTGTCTAATAAAAATTGTTAATTTTGCAGCATGGATTTTACAGGTATAATGCGTCCATATTTCGTAAGAGTCGCCCGCCGTACCGATTCGTGGGGCGTTTCAGGCAAGGATGTGCAGCTTTCGCAGCTGCGCTCGTTGCTGCATAGAGCCTCCGGATGTGAGGTGGGAAAAAGGTATGGATTTGCAGAAATGGCACGGATGGAAAATCCATACGGGGAATTCTGCCGCCGCGTTCCTCTCTGCGATTACGAGATGATGCGCACTGATGTGATGCGCATGATTCGGGGCGAGGAAAATGTATTATGGAAGGGCAAGTGTGTCAATTACGCGCAATCGTCGGGCACATCCGGTGGAAAATCCAAATATGTGCCCGTCACCTCCGATAGTCTGCGCCGATGCCATTACAAGGGTGCGGCAGACAGCGTGGCTCATTACCTTCGTTCCAATCCCGACAGTCGCCTGTTTTCCGGAAAGGGTATGATTCTTGGAGGATCTTTCGCTAACGAGCTTGATCTGTCCGGTCTTGAGAAGGTTCATGTAGGGGATCTTAGCGCCACCCTTATCAGTAAAATAAATCCTGTTATAAATCTGTTCCGTGTTCCCGATAAGCGCACAGCCCTTCTTTCCGACTGGAAAATCAAGTTGCCGGCTCTCGTGGCTGCTGCCAAGGATGCGAATGTCACCAATATGTCGGGAGTGCCGTCGTGGTTCCTGACGGTGGCTAAGGAGATTGTGAAGGCGAGAGGCGTTCAGACATTATCGGAAGCTTGGCCAAACCTTGAAGTGTTTTTTCATGGAGGGATATCGTTTGAGCCATACCGTAGCGAGTATGCACTGCTTACAGATCCTGAAAAGATGCATTATGTCGAGAATTACAATGCTTCAGAAGGGTTCTTCGCTGTGCAGAATGATCCCTCGGATTCTGCTATGCTTCTCACCATCGATAATGATATTTTCTATGAATTCATTCCGGTGATGGATGCGGAGCGTAAACCGCTGCCCATATGGGATCTTCAGGAAGATGAGGTGTATGAAATGCTTATAACCTCCAGCAATGGTCTGTGGCGTTATCATACGGGTGACACAGTGCGTGTATGCTCGACCGCTCCGGTGAAAATACGTATTGCCGGACGCACCAAATGCTTCATAAACGCGTTCGGGGAGGAGCTGATGGAAGAGAATGCGGAGCGCGCGATTGCGGAAGTGTGTCGAGCCACCGGTGCATCGATTGTCAATTATACGGCTGCTCCAGTTTTTGCAGAGGGTAATCACCGGGGAAGGCATCAATGGCTTATTGAATGGGATTGTAGACCGGACGATGAGAAGGATTTCGCCCAGCGTCTTGATGCGGAATTGCGTAAGCTTAATTCCGACTATGATGCGAAACGCAACAATACGATATTTCTTGATCCTCTGGAGATCGTGGATGTCCATCCCGGGGTGTTCGATAAATGGTTGCATTCCGTCGGTAACGGCAAACTCGGTGGTCAGCGCAAGATTCCACGCCTCTCCAACGACCGCCGCATAGCCGATGCCGTCCTCGCCATCCAGAAATAAAACTTAGGCGGGGATTGTGGCTCTTTTCTTGATTTTGCGGAGCTCGAAGAAGAGGAGGAGGGCTGTGACTACTGTGGCGGCGGTGTCGCTGACAGGGAAGGCTGCCCAGACTCCGTTGAGTCCCATATGTGGGGGGAGCAGGAAGAGCATGGGAATCATGAAGATTATCTGACGCGTGAGCGATAGGAATATGGATTTTCCTGCCATGCCGAGAGCCTGGAAAAAGTTGGTGGCTACAATCTGGAATCCTACCATCCAGAACATTATAGTTGTATAGTGCAGGCAGTTTACCGCACACTCTATCTGCCTTTCATCCTGCATGAACATTGATGCTATCTGGCGAGGGAATATCGCACCGGTGATACTGCCGATTGTGGAGATGACTACAGCTGTTCCCGCTGCGAGCCATAGTGTGCGGAACAGACGCGTATAGCGTCCTGACCCATAGTTGTAGCCAATGATCGGCTGCATACCCTGGCATATTCCGATAATGATGAAGACAAAGATTGTGACAAACCGGTTGAATACCACTACTGCCGCGATAGCGTTGTCGCCTCCGTAGCTGAATAGGGTGTTGTTGATGATGGCGTTGATCATGGATCCTGCAACGTTAATCAGGAACGGAGCCATACCGATGTAGAGGACGCTGCTTATCACACGCCATTGCAGACGGAATGTGCCTTTCACAAAATGGAGAGTATTCTTTTTGTTGAAGAAGTGTCCCATGACAAAGAATGCGGTGATCAGCATAGCTATGTCGGTGGCGATCGCGGCTCCACGGATTCCCCATTCAAACCAGAAAAGGAAGATAGGGGCAAGGATGGCGTTGATTACAGCGCCGAGGATATTGGTATACATCGCCTTCTTCGGATAGCCTGAGGCGCGCATCACATTGTTGTAGGAGAAGGTGATATTCTGAAGCACACATCCCGGAAGCACCCAAAGCATAAATTCTCGTGCGTAGGGGAGTGAGTTGGGCGATGCCCCGAACATTCTTAGGATTGGATCTATGAAGATGGAGAATGCACCGACGTATAGAAATCCGATGATAAGTGTGAGCTGCACGCAGTTGCCGAGGATGGTCTCAGCCATGCGCCTGTCGTTCTGTCCGAGCACGATGCTGACGCGTGTGGCAGCACCGGCACCGATAAGCATACCGAGGGCTGTCACAAGGTTCATGACAGGGAATGTGACCGCGATACCGCTGACAACGTTGGGATCATCGATCGCATGGCCGATAACAATGGAGTCGATGATGTTGTAGATGGCGCTGACCACAGTGCCTACCACTGCAGGAAGACTGTATTTCAACAGAATACGCCATATCGGAGCCGTGCCTAATTCGCGCAGGCGGTCGGTATTGTTCAATGTTGCTGTCGCCATCTTGGGTGCTGTTGTGTCTTATATTTCTTAATATCCTTGCAAATTTACTTAAAATATCGCTATTTTTACTTAAATTTGTGGATTATGTTTAATTTGGATAAATTCATATCTGAGAATGTGACGGAAAGGGATCGCTCCCTTTTTGCCGATGATATAAGTGATAACAAGGATGCCCTCAAACGTGAGATAGAGGGTAAGAAAGTGCTTGTGATCGGTGGCGCCGGTTCCATAGGATCCTCATTCATACGGGCTATATTGCCGTTTCACCCGGCAAAACTGACGGTTGTGGATCTAAACGAGAATGGTCTTGCAGAGCTTACACGTGACTTACGTTCCGCAGAGGGTATGTATGTGCCGGATGATTACGTGACATATACACTTGATTTCGATTCGCCAATATTCCGTCGGGTCTTTAGGGAAGCCGGCGGATTTGACATAGTGGCTAACTTCTCCGCCCACAAGCATGTCCGTTCTGAGAAAGACCGTAATTCGGTGCAGGCATTGCTGGAAAACAATGTGGTCAAGGCGAAGCGTCTTCTTGATCTGCTCGAAACGCAACCGCCACGCCATTTTTTCTGCGTATCTACCGACAAAGCTGCCAATCCTGTGAATATCATGGGCGCGAGCAAACGTGTAATGGAGGATCTTATAATGTCGTATTCCGATAAGTTCAAGGTGACGACCGCACGTTTTGCCAATGTGGCGTTCTCAAACGGTTCGCTGCCGGCAGGTTTCATGGAGCGTGTTATGAAGCGTCAGCCTATTGCCGCACCGGAAGATGTGAGACGTTATTTCGTATCGCCCGAGGAGAGCGGACAGATATGTATGCTTGCCTGCATTCTTGGACGCAGCGGAGAGGTGTTCTTTCCAAAACTCGGGGAGGAGAAGATGATGAGGTTCTCTACGATGGCAGATAGATTCCTGCATGCTATGGGTTATGCACCGCGCCTTTGTGGATCGGATGAGGAGGCGAAACAGTTTGCCGCTTCAATGGCTGAGGATACGAAGGAATGGCCGGTGGTATATTTCAGAAGTGACACTACCGGTGAAAAAGATTTCGAGGAATTCTATGTCGAGGGGGAGGATCTTGATATGAATAGATTCCGCTCCTTGGGGGTAATCGAGAGTTCCGCCAGGCGCTCTTCCTCGGATGTCGATGAGTTTCTTGCCAAATTGGAAGCCATATTCAGTGAGGATGACTTCACAAAAGAGGATGTGGTGAAAGCATTGAAAGAATTTGTCCCGAATTTCGAGCATGAGGAGAAAGGGAAAAATCTTGACCAGAAAATGTGATTGTAATGAATACGCTTATAACAATATGTGCCAGGGGTGGCTCCAAGGGGATACCGGGAAAAAATATAAAGCTTGTCGGAGGGAAGCCTCTTCTTGCTTATACTGCGTCAGTGGCTCTTGAATATGCAGCGGCACATGGCGCAGATATTGTTCTCTCCACAGATTCGGAGGAGATACGCCGTGTGGGAGGGGATGCCGGTGTGCCTACTGATTATGAGCGTCCCGATTATCTTGCCAACGACACCTGCGGAAAACCCGATGCCATAAAGGATGCGTTGCTCTTCGCTGAAAAGTATTACGGCCGCAAGTATGATTTTGTGATAGATCTTGATGTGACATCGCCTATCCGGACCATTAAGGATATAGAGAACTGTGTGGAGATGCTTGCTGCAAACAAAGAGGCTCTTACTGTTTTCTCTGTGAATCCTTGCGCACGCAATCCCTATTTCAATCAAGTGGAGGAGGATGGCGACGGTTTCTGTCATGTGGTGCTTGGCGGTCGGTACACTACGCGTCAGAGTGCTCCGAAGGTTTACGATATGAACGCTTCGATTTATGTGTACAGGCGTGAATCTCTCGATTGTGAATCACCGAGGGCTGTCACACCGCGTTCGCTGGCATATGTGATGGATCACATATGTTTTGACCTTGACGAACCTTCCGATTATGACTATCTGTCGTTTCTTATCGACACAGGTCGGGTGAAGCTATGAAAGCACTTGTGATCGGACTCGGGTCGATAGCCCGTAAGCATATCGCTGCCTTACGTATGTTGGATCCCGATGTGGAAATTGTGGCACTGCGCTCAAATCCACATGCTTCGGAGGAGGAGGGTGTGAAGAATGCTTATACTCTTGCGGAGGCAGTAGGGGAGAAACCGGATTTTGTGATAGTCTCCACACCCACGGCATGCCATGGCGATACGATTGAGACAGCGCTTGCCATAGGCGTTCCGCTATTTATTGAAAAACCGTTGATACATACGCTACCTGAGGCGGAGAGGATTGCTACAAAGATTGAGAAATCAGGAATGCTTAATTATGTGGCATGCAATCTCCGTTTTCTCGAGTGCCTGCGCTTTCTGAAAGAGAGACTGGCAGACCGCGATATACGTGTGAATGAGGTCAACAGCTATTGCGGATCGTGGTTGCCGGGTTGGCGCCCCGGTGTGGATTTCCGTACTGTATATAGCGCGCGCCCCGAACTTGGCGGAGGTGTGCACATCGATCTTATCCATGAAATCGATACGCTGTATTGGTTGTTCGGAATGCCGGACGCTGTTGTCAGAACCTTCCGCAACAGCTCGTCACTCGGTATCGATGCGGTGGATTATGCCAACTATTGCATGTCATATCCCCGATTCTGTGCATCCGTAGTGCTTAATTATTATCGCCGGGATTACCGCAGAACACTCGAGATTGTTTGTGAAGATTCCACGCTGATGGTTGATCTTGCGCGAAACATGGTTCGGGAAAACGGTAATGTTATTTTTGAATCCTCGCGGACAATAGCCGACACATACATCAGCCAGATGGAATATTTCCTTCAGCTCATAAAATCCGGCTCAACCACATCATTCAATACAGTCGCGGATGCCGTCGCTACTTTGCGGATGGCTCTTGGATAGGCGTATAAAATAATATTGGTGTCCGGTAAAAATATTAATCACGCAGAGGCGCAGAAGCGCAAAGGATTTATACCGCTCAATCCGACGCGGAGGTCGTTACCACTCCTGATGAGGCGCAGAGACCGTCCGGTCATGCTCTGCGTCTCTGCCAGAATCGCCACGCGATTCTTCGTGATCTTTATCACAGGGATTGCCAACTCTTAACTTTGCGTCTTCGCGCTTCTGCGTGATTAATATTTACCGGACACCAATAAATGTTAATGTTTTCCGCCATGCCGAAGAATGCCCCGAGAATAGCTATCGTTGTGCCCTGCTATAATGAGCAGGAAGTGCTGCCGATGTCAAACAAGACTCTTTCAGATTTACTCTCTGATATGATTACAGGAGGTTTGATATCGGATAACAGCTATATTCTGTATGTCGATGATGGCAGCAGAGACAACACATGGCGAATAATCGAATCAATAATTGCCGGGAATTCTCATGCCGAGGGCATCAAACTTGCTGCAAACGCCGGACATCAGAATGCTTTGATTGCCGGGCTTGAGACTGCTGCGGATCATTGCGATGCAGCTATATCTATAGATGCCGACCTTCAGGATGACATACTTGCCATTCCCCGCATGGTCGAAAAATTCAGAGAGGGGTATGAGATAGTATATGGCGTGCGCAACAGCCGCGAATCCGACTCCTGGTTCAAACGCGAGTCCGCACAGGGATTTTATAGAATAATGAGGCATCTCGGGGTAAAATCCGTGTATAACCATGCTGACTTCCGGTTGATGAGCGCGGCAGCATTGAAAGACTTCCTGCAATATGATGAACGTAACATGTTCATCCGAGGAATCATCCCGGGACTTGGACGCACTCAAACTTCTGTTTATTACGACCGCAAACCGCGCACTGCCGGGGAATCGAAGTATCCGCTGAAGAAGATGATCAACTTCGCGGTTGACGGCATCACCTCCTTCTCAGTGCGCCCGGTAAGAATGGTTTTCTTCTTCGGTATTGGTTTCCTGCTTGTGGCTCTCGGAATATTCATATACGTCATGACGCGATACTTCGAGGGCGAGACCATAGAAGGTTGGACTTCACTGATGCTCTCAATCTGGTTCTGCACTGGAGTGATACTTATGTCGCTTGGCGTGATAGGTGAATACATCGGCAAAATCTACACCGAGGTCAAACATCGCCCACGCTACTCCATCGAGAAGTCAACCATCACTCAGCGAAAGAAATAGCCGCCCGTTATCATTCGCTCCGACAATTCCCAATCCTGCCGGGAGGGATAAGAATACGGATCCGGCAATGAATCCAACTTGTCGGCAAACACATCAGGATTACGCAATATGCTTCTTCCAAGACCGCGCCATGCATAACCCTCGACTCCCATCACATCAAGAAGTGTGGGATAAATGTCGATTTGGCCAAGTGTGGCATGCGTTTTCAATCCCAATCCGGAATTAAGAATTATAAGCGGAATAGCCGGAGAGACAAGTCTCTCACCCGTCAAAGCGGATTCCCTTGCATTATGATCTGCCACTATCACAATTACTGAATTATTATATAATCCAGCTTTTTTCAGTCCGGCTATAAACTGGCTAAGTCCGGCATCAAACTGACGGAGTTTATCTATATACACCTTCTCGTTCTCCGAATAAGAGGTATCCTGCCATACATCACTCTTTTTCCATCCGAACCGGTCATATGGATCATGCATATCCATGGTGTTAAGAGCCGCCACAAATGGTTGCTTCATCTTTACAATCTCCGGCAATGCATTGTTAAACAATGCCACATCCTTGCCTCCGAGTTTCTTCATGCCACGGATCATCTCCTTTTCTGTAAACAGCTTACGGAAACCATAGCTTTTTGACAGCCTAACCTTATTCCATTGCATCGGACTCGCGCAGTCAAACTCCATTGCCTCCCCTCCTATCGCCTCGGAAAGAGATGGGTAATGCTCATCGGGGAAAGTCATTGCCACAGGATTGTTCAACGTGGGTAACAGACCTGTATGGATAATAAATCTGCCATCGCTTGATCTTCCCGATCCTACCTGCGACATTATATTATCCGCCACAAAGACATCCTCACGTCCAAGATAACCGGAAAGGAAACGCATGGCAGACTTACCGTTAACCTCCGCATAAAGACCGCTGGAATTCAGAGATTCCACCACTATTATTATAAGATTCTTTCCCCCGTTGTCGGGCATGGAATCAACAATTACCTTGTCCTCCGGTCGGGACGCGAAAATTCTGTCTATTTCAGCCTTTTCATCTTTTGAAAGCTTATGCGCAGGCTTTAATTCCGAAGCTAACTCAAAAGCCCAGTAGACAGGGAATCCATAGAATCTCAACGTCATGCTGCGGTTATAGTGAGGAAAGAAATTTTTCAGAATACCTTTATGTTCAGAAAAACTGAATTGTTTTTCACCCTTGGTTACAAAGCTCCACATTTTCGACTGCAATACAACCTGCTCCGTGGTAAAAAGAGCTATGACTGCCACTACCATAGACACTTTGAACCTACGATCGAACGCATTCTTGCCCATGCACCGCAAGCTTATAAGATAGCACACAAGAAATATAAGGAAAGGAATTCCTATCCATAAGTCATCTATCCTGACAGAAGACAGAGTTGAATCTGCTACAGCTCCAGTGACATTCTGAAATCCGAACATGGTGGAGAATCCCATCATATCCGAAAAATTCCGAAAATATAAAATATTAGCATAGAGATATACCGGCACTGCAATCATCGGTACGACTACGCTCCACCGCCATCTTCTGCCTATAAATACATAGGGTAGAAGAATAACAGCCGCATCTGCCATCCCGATCAGGACATTCACCCAGCATCCAATCTGCCGCATCCCCGACAGCGAAAAAAACGCTGCAATCTCCACCGTCAATACCGCCCAGAAAATCAACAGCGGCACCCACGCCTCCTTATACCAATCTTTACAGTTTCCATGCATAATATTATCAAGACTATAATAATACCACAAATTTAACAAGAAACTATGATTTTCCCTCCAAAGGTGCTCAAAATCGCGATTTTGAGCACCTTTGGAGGGAAATTTTATCAATTTTGAGCACTTTTGGAGGGATTTTAATACCTTTCAAGGGATTTTTACTAACTTTGTCTACGCTATACAAACAGATATATTCCATTATATTCCATGCGCATACTTTTTTTCGGGGACTATTCCAATCTTCATGCATGCCTTGCCCGCGAGCTTCGGCAACGCGGACATGAGGTAACTGTCATTTCTGACGGTGGCCGCTATATGGATACTCAACACGATATCCTCCTGGATCGCGCACCCGGAAAAATAGGAGCCGTGAAATATTCATATCATGTGTGCTCTCTGATTCCGACACTTAAAGATTATGATGTAGTTCAGCTCATAAATCCTCATTTTCTATCCCTACGACCGGGGAAGATCAAATACTTCTTCGACATCCTCAAACGTAACAACCGTTCTGTTTTCCTTACGCTCGCCGGAAACGATTACTATTTCGTCAAATCCTGTCTTGAAGGTAATATCTTCAAATTCTCCGAATTCGAAGTCGGGGGGGAGCCTACTGAATTCGAATTAAAGACAGGTCATGCGGCAGCATGGACAGGATCTGGAATGAAAGAATTCTGCGACTACATATACTCCAATATTGACGGAGCGATGTCCGTGCTTCCGGAATATGATATGGCTGCACGACCACATTTGGGAGACAGACTTGCATTCACCAATATCCCTATAGACTTCTCATATATAGAAAACTCGCCATTGGATGTTTCAGGCAAGATCAATCTATTTATCGGAATGCGCGGAGGCATGGAGATACAGAAAGGCACCGCAAAAATGCTTGACATGTGTCTTCGGTTGGAAAAAGAGATGCCGGATAGATGCAGCGTGACATGCGTCCGCAATCTGCCGTTAAAAGAGTATCTCCGAGAGATGGGCAAAGGGCATATCGTCATCGACCAATTTTATTCCTACTCCCCCGGTACCAATGCATTTCAGGCTATGGCCATGGGGCGTGTGGCGGCAACCGGTGCACAGCCGGAATTTTATGAATATATCGGAGAGCAGGACTCTGGAGCAATCATCCCCATGTCCCCTTTGAAAACAGACAAGGAATGGGAGGAGTACTTCCGATCTCTGATTCTCGATCCATCGCCACTCCCTGCGATGGCCGCGGAAGGCAATCGCATCGTATCCGTTCACAACAACGTGCGCACAGTCGCATCCCGTTTTGAAGCCCATTGGAAAAATGAATAAACATTCAAGTGAAAATTTATTAGATAATAATGGAGCTATTAAGCTTCAGGTGTTGATATGCACGTTAGGAGAGGCGGGCATACAACGCGTGGCAAAAGGCGAACATCCCCACGTGCCGGGAGTTGAATACCTTGTCAGCTGGCAGCTTCCCGACGGAGATGTAGCCATACCGGACGAACTGTCACGCCCGGATTTCAAAATCATAAAAAACACGACACGCGGACTGTCAAGAAACAGAAACCTCTCCATTGCAGCGGCAACAGCACCATATTGTCTCATATCTGATGACGACCTTGATTATTTTGCTGATAGTATCGCAAAAATTATTGATATCTTCGATAAAAACCCGGAACTCGATATCGCCACATTCAAATATTCCGGAGCTGACACCAAGCAATATCCCGACCATTCATTCAATCTCTCCAAACCACCCAGGGGATACTACATATCATCTGTGGAAATAGCATTCAACAGGAATAAGATTTCTGAAACAGGTGTATCATTTAACGAACGGTTTGGAGTCGGTGCAGAATTCCCTGCAGGAGAGGAGGACATCTGGATTCACGACCTTCTCAAAAGAAAGCTTAATGGCGAATTCTTTCCCATCACAATTGCTTATCATCCAGGAGAGACAACCGGCACACGCCGAGCCTCAGACCCTGACATCATCCGCACCAAAGGTGCCGTATTCTCCCATACCCACCCCCTTTCCTGGCCCTTGCGGATGCTTGCCCATGTTTGGCGAAATTACAGATCCAAAACAAAGATTTCCACATATAAATATCTTAAATCTTGGCTAAAAGGTGCTTTATGATACCAAAACAAAAGAATAAATGCCTGAACCTTATAGTTTGGTGTATAGTCGCATATATAGGTATCGCATATACATTTATGGGGTTTTATATGCCTCTGTTAGGTGATGATCTTGGATTCTACCATTCATTTTCATCCCAGAATGATTGCTGGTATGCGTATCCTCGTTCCATGTACAGACAATGGATCTGGAACAACGCGAGAATGGCAGATATGCTGATTCCTTTAGGGCTGTATGTAATGCCGCAATGGCTCTGCGCAGTCACATACGGGATAATGACCGTATTATTATATTATGTTATTATTCGGCTATGCGGCAAAGTCAAAAATTCTGGTTACCTGAGGAATATCTTAATCATTTCACTCATATCCTTTACTTTCCGGTGGGATGCCCTCTGGATGGAGTGTTGCACCACTTATAATTATGTCTGGGGAGCTGTATTCTCATTGGCAGCCTTAGGATTGATATTAAAACACAAGGCTCGTCCCAATGCATGGTATTGGTGGATATCTGTGCCATTCTGCTTTATCGCCTCAGCTATGCATGAAGCGTCGGGATTGCCGTTGGCTATCGGTTTAATGTTATATTTCATAGTAACCGGAGCTTTTAAACGATTTTCCACTGCGGAGAAAGTCATGTCCCTGTTTTTCATAGCCGGAGGCATTTTCACCATGACCTCTCCGGCTTCATATTCACGCGTAGGCTATATGCTACAACCGGAATCGCCCATTGATATGCTGCTATTCTCAGCTGGATACGTCATCCTAATGGTGTTTTTTATATGCTGGATAGCATATAAAAACAGACCGTTATTTTATGAAATGATCCGTTCCCCTTGGATTATATTTGTATCCGGGGCTCTGATATCCACAGCGTTTATGCTCCTTAGCCAATACGGGGGAAGAACCGGATGGTAAGCCCAAATATTTGCTCTTATAGCAATTTTTCAGATACTCAACAGACTAAACATATGTGCTCCATCTAAAATCGCCATCCCCGTCACAGTTCTTCTCGGTGCAGCTATAATTTTTCATTATTCTGAATTGATGATATGGCAGAAGCGACTCGGCAGCGAAGCCAGAATCGCAATCAGCCTTTATCGACAATCACCGGATGGAATCATTTACATGGATTATACAAACGAGCCTGAGCTTCCATGGTATCTGCTAAGAAAAACACACGGTGTTCCGGATGAGGATGATACATATTACCGCTACCGCATGAGCAAGCATTACGGACATAACAAACCGTTGGTAATACTTCCCGAGAACTGCAGGAACGTAGATTGGCAAAAATACACCGGCATAATGCAATTCGGTGAAAGGTTCATATCAGACAAACCATTGGAACCGTCTTACACAGATCAGATTGTGGATATTTTTCCACGAATCATGACTCGGATTAACGGACAAGAATATATCGAGACCGTTTTCAAAATCCACAACAACAAACTTTATCTTTACTCACCGGTTGACCGAGATCCTGGTGAAAAGTAATTAATACGTTAAACTCCTGTTTATCAATTCCCAATATATGTCTTTTTTCAAAAAATTATCCTTGACCGAGTTTATTTGTTATGCGGTTATCGGCATACTGACTTTCTTAGCAGCCGTTTTAAGCGAATGGAACGATGATGCGATAGCCTACTCTTTTTTCATACCGCGTTACGGAGAAGACACATCCTGTACTCCCATAGAATCGCTCGGTGACATCTGGAATTCACAAATCAACCACTGGTTCAATTCCAACGGTAGATTCGTTATACATTTCATCGTTCAGATTTTTTGTGGATTGGCAGGCAAATATTGGTTTGCACTTATAAACTCCATTGTTTGGATAGGCCTATTTAAATGTATTGTAAGATTCCATAATAATAATATTTCGTGGAAATTTACCATCCTTGTGTCTTCTCTGATCTTAATATTATTCTTCCCGCTTCCGTTCACGCCACCCTTCCAGATAAATTACGTATGGACTGCATTGGCAATATCATTATGGCTTAAATTATTTTTCTCTGATCATAACATATCCCCTGCCATATTGATTGTACTTGCCATCTTTTCATTCGTTACCGGGCAGATGCATGAGGGATTTTCCATACCGGTATGTGGAGCGCTTGTTTATTACATCATTTACAGGAAAGGTCATTTCTCGGTGAAAGAATGGATTCTGGCTGTATCCTTTGGAATAGGTTCAATTTTGACGATCTTCGCTCCAGGTAATTTCTGGCGTATAAACCAGGAATCTTCTTCAGAGGGTTCTGTGCTAAACCTGATTGAACAGCTACCTTCCGCAATCTGGTTTCCATTGATATTTATAATTCTTGTATATGCAAGCGGTTGCAAATTTAAGACAACTATCAAATTCCTGAAGTATCCACCAGCCGCTTTCCTTATTGTCATGGCCACACTATCACTGGTTTTCAATATATTAATAGGTAGAATCGGCAGAGGTATAATCCCTTATAACCTGTCTTTTATTCTTCTTTCTGTCCTATATCTGCAAAAGCATAAACTTTCATTGATGGTGACAATTGCAGCCCCCATTATAGCGATAACTATCATATCATTGCAGATTAGCAGAATAAACACACAGAATAAAAAAACAAACGAGATAATATATGAATACATGGATGTCGGCACTTCGGACGGAACAATATATATCGACAACGATCTTTTCCTGTTTAACAGGATCGAAACGACACAACGCCGTAATACATATACAAACAAACTGAGACAGACTTTCCCTGATGCTCCATTCCTGAAAATATATCCAGCTTCCATGAAGACTTTGGAATTCATGAAGGACACGAATATGGTTGTTAATGTCGGCGAGCAGAGCTGGGTATGCATTCAATCTGCATCTCATCCCCGCGATTTTATTGTAGAAAAAACTGTATTACCTTCATTCTTTGGAGGGAAAAGGATGAATCCGAGAATCCTTGATTTCTCGTCTGGATCAGAAATCTTCATAGATTCTACCGCTGACTATAAGTCTATATTATATGTCAACGACAGACCATATGTAAATGCTGAAATAATCATAAGGTAAAACCGGAATAAACAACGACTGCCGATATAACTGATGCCGTTATCATTGCGGCAACGGCGCCGCGACTGAGGCGAAGCCTGTAGCGGCAGAAATAGACTCCGGATACCATCAGGGCGTAGATGCCATACCACGCGACCTGGGCAATGCCGATACCTGTCAGTCCGTAGAGACCATAGAGCCAGATATTGAGACTCAGTCCGATTGCCGCATCAAGGCTCTCGGTAAGGAGATATGTCTTTCCATCACCTTTGGCTATGATGGAGAATGCCATGCACGTGGAGACCGACCGAAGTATTATCGTGAAGATGGCTATAGTTATGAAAGGCAATATCACCTCGAAATCAGCAGTGTAGAGAATCTCGACAATCCAACGGCGGAAAATCACGAAAGCCACAAGCATAGGCGTGAAGATTTTCAACAGCAGGGAGATCTCATGGCTCACAAAAAGAGACATGCGGCGCGGAGAATGGCTGTTGGCAGACATACGCGGATAAAACTCAAGTCCTACAGCTCCGAATATCAGCGATGTATAGCGAAATACGAGTGCATTGCCCGCTTGAAAATAACCCACCTCCGCAGTAGATGCCTCCCTGTTAAGCCAGGACATGAATACCATCTGCGCGAGATTGGTCGCGAATGACGCGACAGCTATATATCCCCCCAGCTTTACAAATCCGCTGCCGGATCCGAGATCATGCCGACGCGCAAGAGTGTATGGGATATTTCTATTCCTGTTGATAATAAGGAAAGTCATTATCGACAGAGAGTAAGCCAATATCGACAAAGGGACACTCGCGTCCCCGATCCAACGGAACATCGGGATGGATATGACAAGTCCGACAGCCGAACCACTTACACTGGCCCTCGCAAGACGCCGGAATCGCTCGGTGCCTTGTAATATTGCCTGCTCTCCTCCGATTATTGAATTGAGTAGCAATGCTCCTGCCAAAATCATGAACTCCCACCAGCAATCCATATTCCCGAAAAACCACAACGAAAGCCATGGAGCAAGGAAACTAATCAACAGACCTCCAAGTCCTCCTGAAAGCAAACACCATGAACGCAACAAGGCTGCCGTCTTTCTGACAGGGCCAAGCGTTTTGCCATGTTTCGCCACTTCGCGGACTCCGCTCTGACGCAATCCGAGTCCGGTGATTATGGATACTGTCTCCACCGTGGTATTGAAAATACCGAATAACCCGACTCCGGTGGCACTCAGCCACATTGCCACCAATTTCATCTTCACTATCGAGCATATGATACCGAATGCCTCCGCCCCGGAAAAGAGCCCGATAACTTTCAGAACTTTGGTGGTCAGCGATTTCTTCACAGCACGAAGGATTATCTGCGGTCGAGCGCAGGAATGACTTTTGAGGCTATCAGGGCGGCATGGCGACGCAGCGCGCGCAGGTGGCCGTAATGGGCTGCCATTACGCGGTAACGCTCGTGCAAGGATTTGAGTTTGTTACGGTCGGTGAGGCCATCCGAGAGATAATCTATCGTCACCATTCCTAAGTTCGTGCATTTATGCTCATCTGCGGCAAAAATACAGCGGATTGTCCAATCGTAATCTGCAGAGAAGCGGTAACGCAGATCATAATCCGGAGCCAGACTCCGCTTCACCATGAACGCCTGATGGCATATAAGCATACCTTTGGAGAAACTGTCGCGCGTCAGCCGAGCGGGCACCGAATAATGCCTTGGTCCAAGTTCTCGGCGCTCGCTATCTACAATCACGGTATCACCATATATGATATCATCGCCGAGACGCGCTCGACGGGCATAAGCCTCAAGCACATCCGCCGAATGGAAAGTATCACCGGAATTCAGAAATATCACATATTCTCCACGAGCCATACGCAATCCCTTGTTCATGGCATCATAAAGACCCTTGTCAGGCTCACTGAGAATCCTCACACCCTCATAACTGCGGGCAATCTCCAAAGTCGCATCCCGCGAGGCTCCGTCAATCACCACATGCTCATAGTCACGACAAGTCTGCGCAGCCACCGAGGCCATCGTAACCCCGATGGTAGAGGCTGCATTATATGTGATCGTTATCACCGATATTAATGGTTTCATATGGAAACAACGCAAATTTTCCCTCAATTATTTGGGAGAATGGATAGATTATGGTAAATTTGCACGGTATAATCAAAATCTTTAAATAAATAATACAACTATGGCTTACGTAATTACTGACAGATGTATCGCTTGCGGCACATGTCTTCCCGTTTGTCCCGTAGAGGCTATCTCTGAGGGCGACATCTACAAGATCGATCCCGACACATGCATCAGCTGCGGCAGCTGCGCATCTGTTTGCCCCAACGACGCTATCGAAGAGGGCTAACCCGAAATTCAACAAAAACAGTGGCTGTCCGTTATCTATAATATGGGCAGCCACTTTTTTTAAGTCATAAGTATTAGTGATTAAGTCTTATGTATTAAGATTATGGAAAAAATAAAGATAAAGGTTATAAATAAAAGCCACCATCCCCTCCCCTCATACGGAACATTCGAGGCAGCGGGAATGGATATCCACGCATACCTTCCGGAAGGTGCAGTCACTCTGCGTCCCATGCAACGTGCCCTGATACCCACAGGGTTATACATGCAGCTTCCATCCGGATATGAATGCCAGATCCGTCCACGTTCCGGACTCGCGCTGAATTACGGAATATCCATCGTGAATTCTCCGGGCACCGTCGATGCCGACTACCGCGGCGAGATAGGAATAATCCTTATCAACCTCGGTGAAAACGACTTCACTGTCAACGATGGCGACCGCATCGCCCAGATGGTAATCAAACAATATACCCGCGTAGACTGGGAACCGGTGGAGCGTCTTGACCGCACAGAGCGCGAGGATGGAGCCTTCGGTCACACAGGAAGGAAATAAGAAATTTCATCTATGCCGCCAATGAATAATATCAGCAAATATATACTGCTCCTCATGCTGCCTCTGCTGGCGGCAGCCTTTTCCACAGCGGGTAATCCCGCTGCAAAAGCCAAAATCAATTCCGCCGCGAAGGTGTCGAGTGCGGGGCACTTGCAGTGCCCTGATCCCATCCGCCAGAAGGCCCGCTATTATTACCTCGAAGGGCTTCGCAAGCAAATGGAGGAAGATCCGGCATCCGCCTATGAATATTACAAGCGGGCGGCTGCCATTGACCCTTCATATGCAGAAGCCGCCTCTGCGTATGGCACACAGCGCCTTGCCGCTGACATCGATACACTCCAGACCCGCACCGAGCTTGCCCGATCACTGTCGCTGATGCGGCCGTTTGTAGACCGCTTTCCCGATGAATATAACGAAGCGCTTTATTATGCATATGTCGCAGCCCGAATAGATTCCATAAAGGAGGCAATTCGTATTTTCGAGCGTACAGCCGACCGTCGCCCCGACCTTTCGTCTACCCTTGTGCACCTCTCTGAGGCATACATGGCTGATGGAAATATCGACAAGGCGCTCGATGCTTTGTCCCGATATGAAGTGATAGAGGGGCATAATCCACAGATCACTATCAAAAAGATTTCCTATCATCTTGCCAGACGCGACACCGTCGGAGCTTTGTCGGAAACTACTTCGCTTGTTGATTACAACCCTGCCGAACCCGCTTTCCGCATCCTGAAGGGGAATATGTATGAGATGACCGGCAATCCTGACTCCACATTCTATTACTATAGCGAGGCAGAACGCCTCAACCCTGACTACGGAGCTGCCAAGCTCGCGTTAGCCAACTACTACCGCCAACAGGGCGACTCCGTAAAATATGATGCAAAAACCTACGAAGCTCTTCTTTCAGAAGACTTTGACTTAGGGCAGAAAGTAGGGATGCTGGAGGAGTATCTTCAGATTCTTCTCAACGACCGGCAGAATACAGCTCGTGGCGACCACCTCTTTTCCGTGCTCCGCGAGCAATATCCTCACGAGCCGCAGGTTCTCGACCTTGCTGCCCGCTATTCAGCGGCTAAAGGTAATTTCGATGAGGCTTGCGAGGAGATTGGTTATGCCATAGATCTCGCGCCTTCGGAGGAGAAATACCGCGGGCAACTCATGACCTACCAGATGGCAGGCGACCATCCTGAAAACGCAATGACAACATATCGCGAGATGGAACGGCACCTTACCCCATCACGCAATATGATGGTGCTCTACGCGTCCGCGGCACAGATGGCAGAGGATTACGACACGGCAATAGATGCTTATCGCGATATCATACGCGATATGGCACCAACTCTCCCTCTCGACACCCTGCTGACACCCGCCACAATCCCCGCCTCTATCCAATATGACGACCTTATCCGTCTCTCGCAGATATTCACCAGCATCGGAGATTGCTTCTATGGCGACAAAAAGCTTGATCAAGCTTTTCATGCCTACGACAATGCCCTCACCCTCTATCCCGACAACACACTCGCACTCAACAACTACGCTTATTTTTTGAGTGAAAACGGAGGGGATCTCGACCGCGCTGCGGAGATGAGTCTCAAGAGCCTTGACGGTGAGAATTCAACCAATCCCACCTATCTTGACACATACGCCTGGATTCTCCACAAGAAAGGAGATAATGCGGAAGCCCGTAAATATCAGGCATCAGCAATAGAGGAAGCGGCAAAAGAGGAGAACGAGCACTCGGAACTTTACGATCATTACGGAGACATCCTTGCTGCCGAAGGTGACAACACCGAAGCCCTCAAAGCATACGAAAAGGCCCTTGAACTCGAACCGGACAACAAAGACATCGTTCAGAAAATCAAATCGCTAAAAAATGCAAAGAAATAATTCACATTCATCAGGATTGGATCAAGTAAATCATATCCCCGGCTTCCGTTTCAATATCGGCATGGCCATGCTTCTCTTTCTCTCGATTCTTCTCCCTTCCTGCAAATCTTCCTCGGCCGCTCAATCTGGATCTACCCGATCTGGAGAGGGGGCGTTGGGTGGCGCGCTCTCGCAGAGCGTGATCCTCGATAGCGTCCGCTCCGCAGCCCTTGCCACCATACTACCCGCCTACACCGACTGGCAGACAGCCGAAATCTCCGGCAAGCTGCGCATGAACAAGCTCCCAATCTCCCCCACAATCAAAATCTATATGAAGAAGGGGGAAGAGATCTCCATATCCGTCCGCGCCTCTCTCCTCGGGGAAGTAGGACGCATCGAGATCGCAGGCGACTCCGTTATTGCAGTAAACAAGATGAAGCGCGTATACTGCGCCGAATCCATCTCCGGCATAAAATATGACTACCCGGATCTCATCGCCGACATCCAGAGCCTTCTGCTCGCGCGAGCAGTAGTGCTCCGCGCAGGCGAGTTATCCCCCCTCAACGCCGATTTCCTCGATTTCACCCCCCTCTCAGCAATATCTCCTTCCTGGCTTCTCTCTTATCCCAAAGGGCGCACAGAAGATGACGAATTCGGCTATGAATACCGAATCAACGCGCAAGGCCAGACAGAACGCCTCCTCGTCGACCTCTCCACCGGCGATCATGATTTCTCTCTCGCCCTTGATTACACCTATCCTTCCAGCGGCTTTGATATGAACATATCCTTCAGCAGCGATGGCTCCAAGAAATTTAATGCTCTTGTAGATTTCGATAATGTGAAGTGGGAAGCAAAAGCCCCTGCTCCATTGAATCTCGGATCTCGCTACACCCGTCTCGGAATCAAACAATTCATCAAATCATTCTGACATGCGTTTCCCTCTGCTACATACGCTTCTCATCGCTGCGGTGATTATCTGTTCACCGGAGGTGTCCGCGCAAAAAAAGAAAGCCGGCGGCACTAAAGCCCGCACAACGCAAACTGCCACAAAGAAAAAAGCCGCCGGCACAAAAAAGCAGACTGCCGCCAGAACCGGCAATAAGCGGACACAAAAAGGTAACTCAAAACCGGCGACATCCGCTGAGGCGAAACGCCGGCAGGCTGAGACCCAGAAAGAGATTGCCCGCACAAAAGAGGAGATCAGACGCAACGAGACTGAAGTAAAGAAAGGACTCAGCGAGCTTAACCGCCTTAATGCCGATATCGCAACCGGGCGCACACTCGTTGCCAAAGCCTCGGATCAGGTGAAGCAACTCGACGCACGAATTAGCTCAATCCAAGGCGAGATAACCGCTTCAGAAGCGAAGCTTGCTAAAATGCGGGAAGATTATCTACGCTCTGTCAAAAAAATCAGGGCAAAAAAGAATTCAAATTCCAACCTCGCGTTCATATTCTCTTCCAAAAATTTCAGTCAGGCGATGCGTCGCATGCGTTATCTCAAGCAGCTCTCCGCATGGCGTGCTGAAAAATCGGATGAGATTTCCGCTTCGGTCAAGGAACTGTCGCGCCAGAAGTTAGCTCTTGAAGATTCAAGACGTGAAAAAGACAAGGCTTTGTCGATCCAGATTGCAGCCCAGAATAAGCTTAACAACCAATATACTAAGCAGGATGCGCTTGTCGGGGAACTGCGTAAGAACGGACAGGCTCTTAATTCCCATCTTGCCCGCAAGCAGCAGGAAGCAAACGCCCTGAAATCCACAATCGCCGCCCTCATTGCTGAAGAAAACCGCAAGGCTGAGGAAGCCCGTCGAGCAGAGGAGGCACGGAAAGAGGCTGAAAGAATCAAGGCGGAAGAAGCCCGCAAGGCTGAACAGGAACAGCTTCTCGCGCAACAGGAACAGGAGGCTGAAGCTTCCAAAGCGGATAAGAATAAGGATAAGAAGTCTGACAAGAAAGCCGATAAAAAAACTAAGAAAGCGGATAAAGCCAAGGAGAATAAAAAGGATTACGCCGAGGCAAGGCGTCGCAAACCGCGTGCTGTCAAACCTTCGGAATCCAACGCCGCTTCTCCGGATGTAAATAAGAACGCATCAGCAAAGACCACGGCTTCTCAGGCGGGAAATTTCGCATCGATGCGTGGCTCGTTGCCGCGACCCGTAGCTGGTGCTTTCCGCGTGACAAGTCAGTTCGGACGTCATTCCTTGCCGGAACTGCCGGATGTGATGTACGACAATCCGGGTATTGATGCAGAGACATCCGCAGGAGCCTCCGCACAGGCAGTATACGGAGGCAAGGTATCCGGCGTATACGTTATTCCCGGATTCTCGACGGTGGTGATCGTTAACCATGGCAGCTACTACACTGTCTATGGCAATATCGCATCCCCGTCAGTAAAAGTGGGAGATGTTGTGAAGCAGGGACAGGCTCTCGGCAAACTTGCCGCTGCCGAAGACGACTCCTCCCACTCATCCATCCATTTCGAAGTCTGGAAAAACCGCGACAAGCTCAATCCGCTCGAGTGGATCAGGTAAGTTAGGAGTTAGGAGTTAGGAGTTAGGAGTTAGGAGTTAGGAGTTATGAGCTATGAATTGATTCAATATTCCCCGGAGATGGCAGGCAGCTGGGATGAATTTGTGAGCAATGCGCGGAATTCATCTTTCCTCTTCATGCGCGGATACATGGATTATCATTCCGACCGCTTCCGCGACTGCTCATGGATAGCCATGAAGGGCACACGGCCTGTGGCTTTCCTGCCTGCAAATATATCCGATGACGGCATTCTCCATTCGCATCAGGGTCTCACATACGGAGGATGGATACTCCCCGCGCGACATATAGACGGCTCTGACCTGCTCGACATATTCGGCATGGCAATCGACCGCTGGCGCGCTGAAGGTATTTCCTCTCTCGATTATAAAACCCTCCCTTACATCTACTCCTCCGCTCCATCGCAGGAGGATGAATATGCTTTGTTCCGTCTCGGGGCAACTCTCTCCGAATCCAATCTCTCCATGGCGATACCCCTTGCTGCAGGCTGTGAGCCGAACTACAATAAACTGCGACGTCGCTCACTTGCCAAAACTGCAGGGTTGGAGTTCACTATCCGCGAATGTGTTGAATCCGCTCCCTTGATACGTATGGTGGAGGATTGCCTTCGCGAACGTCACGATGCAGCTCCCGTACATACCGCATCTGAACTGCAACTGTTGCATGACCGCTTTCCGCAAAACATAAGATTCTGGCTCCTCGAATATCAGGGCGAGCCACAGGCAGCGGTATGCATGTTCGACACAGGACGCGTGGCTCATGCACAATATATCGCCACTACACCCCTCGCCCGTGAGCTCAACCTTCTCACCCCTCTCTTCCATCATCTAATCACCGTTGTCTATGCCGGAAGAGCCTACTTCGACTTCGGCACAAGCAACGAAGACCAAGGCCGCTACCTCAACGCCGGACTTCTGCGCCAGAAAGCATCATTCGGAGCATCCGGCGTTGCATACAACAGATATACCCTGAACATCAGATAATATAACTTTAAGGTAAGTAGTTGTTTTTCTATGAAACGCAGTCTTATTGCCCTGGCCATCGGCACATTCGCCCTTGGCATCGCTGAATTCGGCATGATGGGGATTCTGGGCGACGTTGCCAGAGATCTCGACATCAGCATCGTAAATGCAGGTCATCTCATATCCGCCTATTCTCTGGGAGTAGCCGTAGGTGCACCCCTGCTTATCCTCTTACGCAAGCTGCCACTACGCAAACTCATGCTTCTGCTAAGCGCTGTCATATTTCTTGGCAACCTCGCGGCGGCATTGTCACCCAGCTATTTATTCCTCCTGTCAGCACGCTTCATCGCAGGATTGCCACACGGTGCATATTTCGGAGCCGGTGCGATAGTATGCTCCCGACTCGCTGACAAAGGTCATGGCGCCCAGGCTGTGGCGGTGATGATAGGTGGTATGACTGTGGCGAATCTTGCCGGTGTGCCGTTGGCAACTATGCTATGCAACCTCATCAGCTGGAGGATGCTGTTCGCCGGAGTGTCGCTCTTCGGTCTTTTGGCATATATCTTTATCCGCATATGGATGCCCCGGCTCGAAGCTCTGCCCGACACCGGTGTCAAAGGACAGTTCCGGTTCCTGCGCTCTCTTGCACCATGGCTTATCTATGCCGGTGTATTTTTCGGTCAGGCAAGTGTATATTGCTGGCTCAGCTACATCGATCCGTTCATGACAGAAGTGACAGGAATATCCGCCTCATCCATGACATGGGTAATGATGCTTGTCGGAGCGGGCATGGTCTTTGGCAATGCCATGGCGGGGAAGCTTGCCGACAAATACCGCACATCTGTCGTCACAGGCGCACTCGCCGCATCCATGATCATCGTTTTACCGGCACTGTATTTCTGCGCCTCAATGAAAGTCCCGACACTCATCCTTACCTTCCTTGCCACCGCCGGACTCTTCGGTATCGGAGGACCGTTGCAATACCTTATTGTCCGCTTCGCCAAAGGTGGAGAGATGCTCGGTGGGGCCGGCATACAGATAGCATTCAACGTCTCCAACGCCATGTCAGCGGTAATCGGAGGTCTCGCCATCCATCACGGACTCGGACTTGCCTCCCCCGCCCTTGTCGGAATACCGTTCGCCCTGATCGGCGCCACCGCCCTCTTCATCCTCGCCCGCCGCTACCCATCCTCCTGACTAAAAAGAGAAGCGCGGCTTTTGACCGCGCTTCTTTTTATTATCAGTAAATGAACTCATTTAAACTTTTTACCGAATGAGTTCTATTTGCTATCCTTATAATTCATAAGTTAAGCCTAAGAAATTATTTTACGATAACCTTAGTAGCCTTACCGTTGGCAACGCGCACATACACGCCCGCAGCCGGCTGACCCTTAACCTCGCGACCCTGCATATCGAACCAGCGAACCTCGC
>OFFM01000474.1_pt1 | contig 32559 bp, 21 predicted proteins | sample 1521401 | NCBI WGS metagenome assembly OFFM01 (sample SAMEA3504118, study PRJEB24116) | mouse gut metagenome | biome: mouse gut; feature: mouse-associated habitat; material: faeces | place: Denmark | collected 2011
TGAGCTTCTTGCCGTTAACCTCTTTCTCAGCACCGTTCTTGAGGTGAGTGTAGTCATATACACCATTCTGATAGAACTCTGAGGAAGCGCAGTCAAGACCGATTGTAACGTCTTTTCCGGGCTCGTAACCAGCTTTCTTAATAGCCTCAACGATTACGTTGAGAGCATCCTCTGTGCCTTCGAGCTTGGGAGCGAAACCACCCTCGTCACCAACTGCTGTGGAAAGACCACGAGATTTGAGCACACTCTTGAGGTTGTGGAACACCTCTGTACCCATGCGGATACCCTCTTTGAAGCAGCATGCACCGATAGGACGGATCATGAACTCCTGGAAACAGATGGGAGCGTCAGAGTGAGCACCACCGTTGATGATATTCATCATCGGAACAGGGAGAACATAAGTGTCGCATCCACCGATATAGCGGTAGAGAGGCATGTCAAGATAGTTAGCGGCAGCCTTCGCAACTGCGAGAGACACACCGAGGATAGCGTTTGCACCAAGATTTGATTTGGTGGGAGTGCCATCGAGAGAGAGCATGATATTATCAACACCGATCTGGTCGAGCGCGCTGTGACCCTTGAGGGCATCAGCGATAGGACCGTTTACGTTAGCCACAGCTTTCTGAACGCCTTTACCCATGTAACGGCTCTTGTCGCCGTCGCGGAGCTCGAGAGCCTCGTTCTCACCGGTAGATGCACCGGAGGGAACTGCTGCACGGCCCATAACACCGCTTTCGAGGATAACGTCTACTTCAACTGTGGGATTACCGCGCGAGTCAAGAATCTCGCGACCGATTACTTTTTCAATTTTCATCTTCTTAATAAATTAAAGATATATTTGGGTTTAGATTCTATTCTTTTCAAGATCTGAATAATCAGAGCCTCAACTCCCTTATTGAACCTTAAGGTCTTTAAGGTTCTTAATGTCCTTAGGGTCCTTAAAGTCCCTAAAGCCCTTTATCAAATGCAAAGTTAACAATTATTTTGCAAAACATTGATAACAAATTAATCAAATTTAAGTAACTTTACATTTATAAAATCATTCTGTAATAAAATCATCGCGCTTATTCCATGACCGAACCCTGGAGAAATATCATCACCGACATGGCTGCTTCCAAGCTACCTTTTGAGCTTCTCGAAAGCCAGAAGATGCTTCTGGAGTCGCTTGAAAGTTTCATGTTCTCCGGAAATCCGCGTCAGGTATTCGTGCTCAACGGATATGCCGGAACCGGAAAGACATCGGTTGTCGGCGCGTTCATAAAGGCTCTTGATGAACTCCGCCGCCCTGTTGTGCTGCTTGCGCCAACCGGACGCGCGGCGAAAGTGGCCCAGGGATTCTCAAATCATCCGGCTTCCACCATTCATAAACGAATATATCGCGGCAATTCCACCGACCCATCCAACACGAGCTTCTTTCTTGCCCCCAACGAGCAGCGCGACACACTCTTCATCGTTGATGAGGCCTCTCTGATCGGTGACACTCCCGGAGGTGGACGCTCCCTTTTGTCACATCTTGCGCATCATGTATATTCCGCTCCGGGTTGCAGACTTATGCTTATAGGGGATGAAGCCCAGCTCCCTCCAGTCGGCCAGACATCGAGCACAGCCATGAATCATGACCGGCTCCGTGCTCTGGGGCTCGATCCTGTTGGATTCACTCTTGACTTTCCAGTACGTCAGGAGGCAGAAAGCGGCATAATCTTTAACGCAACATGTGTAAGACAGCTGCTGATGCACCCGGATTCAGGTGCGCCGGCGGAGCTTTATGTAAGTGGTTATCCCGAGGTAGAAGCTATATCCTCACAGGATCTTGCCGACAAATTGTCTGAATCATGGGGCAAAGTCGGTGAGGAGGAAACTCTGATAATCACCCGCTCCAACAAACGCGCCACCGACTATAACCGGGCAATACGCAACATGGTCATGTTTGCCGAAGAACCTATCGAAAGAGGAGACCGGTTAATCATAGCCAAAAATGATTATTATTGGGGTAAGCGTAATAATCTCAGCAACTTTATCGCCAATGGCGACACTGCAGAGGTCACATGGGTAGGAAAAACGGAGAAAGCGTATGGACGTTATTTCACGGATGTGGAGCTTCGGCTTATCTCCGATGGCTCTATCGTTGGCGCTAAACTGATGCTCCGTAGCCTCGTTTGCGACGGACCGTCGATACCGCGTGAGGAAATGGAGAAATTCTATAACCGCGTCCTCACAAGCTACGAAGGTGAGCTGTCGCATAAGATAAAGGGCGTGATGGAAGATCCATATTACAATTCCCTACAAGCCAAGTATGCATATTGCGTCACCTGTCATAAAGCGCAGGGCGGTCAATGGAAACATGTATATATCGACATGGGAGGAATCGCGCAGGATGCCATCGGACCGGATTTCTACAGATGGCTCTACACCGCGATCACCCGTGCAACAGAAAAAGTGTTTTTCATCAACCCGACACTTAAGATTAAGTGATAAATATGAATGATTAGTGATTAAGTAATAGTGATTAATAAGATATGGAGATAATAAAGGAATTCTATAATCAGATTAACTCGCTGGAGGTAAACATGATCAACTGCATGTTTCGCCTTATTCTAAGCATGTTCTTAGGTATGGTGGTCGGAGCCGAGCGGAAGCGTAAAGGGCAGATTGCCGGAATCCGCACATTCGCCTTGATCTCGATGGGAGCCTGTCTGGCGATGCTATTGTCAATATATGTGCCGCAGGTGTATTTAGGTTTGAAAAACGGCGATCCCGGGCGTATTGCCGCGCAGGTTATAACCGGTATCGGTTTCTTAGGCGGTGGAGCCATGATACACATGAAAGGCGCGGTGCGCGGTCTCACCACAGCCGCCGGCATCTGGATGACAGCCATAATCGGCATGGCAGTCGGCATCGGCATGTATTTGTGTTCAATCGGAGCCACGCTACTCATCCTCCTCACTCTTGTAACTTTCGAACAATATGAAAAGCGCCGTAAGTTAGGGCAGGAATCAAAAGTGCTCAGTCTGACCGTAGACGGCATCGTATCTGACATCGAACCTTATAAGGAAGTGCTGCGCCATCACAACGTGCACCTCTCCACCTTCTACATTGAATACGATTACGAGCGAAACCGGACAGACCTCAACTTCGTCTGCCTCGCCCACGCCTACACAAACCTCCTCCCCATGCTCCAAGGAATCAGCAACGTAGGCGACACCCTGAAACTGACCCTCTCAAGCCAAATTGATATATAAGAAACTGAAGTCAAGATGACTTCAGTTTCTTATATAGTTGGATTACATTTTAACCACTTTCTTTACATAACGTTTATCTTCACCCCATACGACAAACATATACACACCAATTGGAATACGGTCAAGACTTATGGATATAATCTCGGCAGGGCCATGCTCCTCAGCCACACACCTACCCGTCATATCCAAAACCATTACCTTTTCTACACTTTTACCTTTATTGGAAATATATACCGTTCCTTTAATTGGAAGAGGATAAATCTTCAATAAATCAGAATTCAAAGTATCAATGCCAGAAGTTTTGACAGTATATCTATAAGTTATAATTCTGCTCTCACTTAAACCAGGAATCACAGCCATAACTTTTAATTCCAGATCAGATGTTACTACAATAGGAGAGCCATCATAACACAATGCATCTGGTCCGCACGGACAAGAACCGTCAACGGTATAATATATCACGGCCCCAGGAGAGTCACAGAAAAGATAGACTTCAGTACCAACCTCCACTTCTCCGGAAGGCAAACTGGCTACAGGTATGCATACCTCTTCCAGCTGTTTCTTTGATGTCACATTAACCGTCATAATACGGTTAAGTCGCGATCCTTCCAAACTAAAATTTATGGCTGTCACTCCTGGGATTATTCCTTCTACCGAGATTGTTGTAGAACCTTTATCATCCAACACTATATCTTTACTTCCACACGATGCTATTCCTTCTTCAGCAGACTGTACCTTCAACAATTTTCCAGCAGAGGCACTTTCAGGAAGCACCCGGACAGTGAGCATAGCAGCGGATCCATATTCAACATTAAGAGTATCAACGACCACAATCGAAGAAATCTCTTCTTCAATATCAAAAGTCTGTACAAAGGGCTCTTGCATTCTCACTCCCGCATAGCTTTTCACTCTATTAGAAACACTAACCTGCGCTTCTCTACCTCGAATAGCTGATGGAAATTCAAATCTAACACCCTTAGCATATTCCTCCGTATCTGAGCCATAAGCCTTTTCAAGATCCAATAATTTAGATACGCCCCTTATAGGCATTCCATCACATGTCACAATAATATTATCCTCGGTCAGCAGCTCGGGAAGCATATATTTATCAAACTCAACCGTCACGGCCCTGCTATAGACGTGTACCTCTGCAACTTCCGGCTGAGAGAGCTGAGTCATTGCTATATTTACCTCCAACTGAGGTGGTGGGACAGGTAGCCACTCCGAGAATGATGTTTCATATCCAGTTTTCTCAAACCTCACCTGCCATAAACCTTGTGGCACATCCCATGCATACTGTCCGTTCTGATCAGTAAACAGAGGATTATCCTGACCAAACTCACGCGCATCCCATTCAACGGCATTTTCCAACGGATTACCATATTCATCCTCTGTAAAATCTTTAAAAAACACAGTAGCCTTAACTCCTTCAACCCTATTTGACGGAACACCCTCAAAAACAAACCCTGAAGGATCATATGCCACTTTTACCGAAGGAGCCATGGGCGATGGTATTTCAGCCTCATCTTGTTCCATAACTTCAGGTTTCTCTTCATCATCTTTGTCATTGTCATCGTCATCGTCATCATCATTGTTACAACGCCTTATTATATACTGTATATCACTCTCTATACGATCAAGTTGCGTTACTGTCCATCGCTCAAACGATGATTTTCTGATATCCTCTGCATAATCTTCCAAAAAACTTATTGCCATTCCAAGTAACGGTATTTTGGCTAAGTAGAGGTTAGCAGCCATATATACAGCTTTGCGGAGACCCTGATAAAAAATGAAATCAAATACCTCATGACGAACTTTGCTTATCCGTTCTGTCAGTAACCTGGTCGCAGCTTCCGGATTCACAATTTTGTCACACATCGGAGGCACTTCCAGAGAGAACGCTCTTCTACCATGATCTCTGATCATAACAACATAATCATGAAGATCCCTGATTAAATATGCAGCTGAAAGCAGTCTTGATATCCGCTGGTCAACTATAAGCACCTTCTGCTTCTTCTCCTCCAACTGTCTGAGACCATTAACCAGTACACGCCTCTCATTTGAAATACGAAGTTTGTCAAATATATCAGTAGCAGAATCAAGCCTATACTGATTATGTGCCAAAGCACGGTTTATCAAATTCTCCTGCTTCAACAGATTATTAAGATCCGCTTTTTTTGAATACTCCAGTGACTTTGAAAGCTGCATCAATATAGATTCTTCCTGTAACAATGATCCTATAATGTCAGCACAACGCTGAAAAAACTGATTTTGCATTACATCGGTAAGCGCATATGTAGCAGCCGGTAATCTACGATTCTTTATGCCTGCTTTATTCTTGATATAAATATGTTTTCTTAAATTATTGACAAAATCTATATAATCTGTCTCTGTCTCAGAAATAAAACAGTATACCGGAGCATTATCCGTAGTGGATATCAGGTTATAACCTTTGCCTGAAAGATCTTCCATATCAAGACCTTCACAGGTTAAAGTTTCACAGACATATTCCACATCTTCATATTTAAACTCTTTCACACCATATCTTGAATGCGAAGAAATCAGATCAATAACCTCATCCTCTTCTTTAGTATCCGCTGCAGACTCCACAAACGAAGGCACCATATTAAGGATTTCTTCATATTCCGCAGATGACATATCTGCATTTCCGGGTTCAATGGCACTTACATCCACACCATACCTGTCAAGTAAAATTTTTTCCAGCTGGTCGACTGATACATTTTCATTTTCAAAAGAATCCTTAAATATCTCCGAAGAATCGGCAAGACTCTGTATATCTGCATCCAACGAGAACTTAATATTGTCCAGGTCTCCATAGTGCTCCGTAACCTCTTCCCAATCCATTGGAAATAAATCGTCATTAGAAATGCAACGACCGGTCACATTCACCGGAGCATTTGCATCATAAAAGACACCTGTAGCTATCCATCTGTCAAGATTTGCATCATAACTTGCAGATAACCTTGTAACTTTATTATCAAGGGTATACACATAGACAAAGGCTTTTTCCACAATATTGGGTGAATTTTCTCCAAAATCTGCAATAAATGTGAATGTTTGTCCTGTAAACATTGTGTAATTACCGGGAGAAGTCTCACCGTTAATATGATCAAACATTACATGCACATTTTTTTGCATTTCCGGTTGATAGAAAATCATCTCTACATTATTAGCTTGTCCCCCTGTAAGAGTTTTCTGGACAACACAATTTTCAGATCCCGTAAACGTCTCATTACCCTCCTTGTCCGTTACTTTCGCATATACGGAATGCTTCGAAAAACTATAAGGTTTATGAAGCGGCATCACCGTCTTCCAGGTTCCATCGGCAAATGCCCTGCATTCTGCTTTACGCACATTATTATCGAATACTTCGATTACACTCTGTGCCTGCGCAGTTCCACTGACAACAATTGATTCACGGGATGTAAACTCCGGAACTCTAATTTTTAATCTTTCCACAGTAAACTTACCCGGACTAATAGATTCCACAAAACTTTCTCCATTCAATGAAAAACGTACATCAGCTCCGACTGCACATTCCGCTGCATCTTTCGTCTTAAGACAGAAACGTACAAGTTTGATGCCGGAATCAAGTTCCACAACCAATCTATCATCTTCTATTGTATATCCTGCAACAGAGTTACCGCACATTACGGAATTTCCAATGAATTCACATTCTGAGGGTATATGAAACATAATCTCCAGATTATCAACTTTGCTATCCTTTTTTATGTCAACATTCGCACGAACAGTTATAATCTGACCAATTGCCACTTGTTTTTTGCCAATTGTCACAGATGCATTATCAGTAAGAACAGAATACTTGCCATTTTCCATATACGGGATAGAAAATGAATTGACTATGCTTTTCCTTCCGTTATAAATCGTAACACTCCTCTTCACATAGTCCTTATTCTCTATCAAATCCGAATTATCGATCTGAGTCATATTCACTACACTACGCATACGATTGGATTCGCCCGAACAAACAAGTGCATATTCTCCTGAATCAAGAGCTTTGAACATTACGGCACCATTACTGAATTCACAAATATCAACAATATTACCACCGGAATTGAAAAGCAATGCAATATCCCTATCATTTTCAGAAGAAGACATGACAACCTCCATCATACCCTTCTCCATTATAGGAATCACCATCTCTCCTATCCCTCCTTCGACTATTAGAGGGCAAGACACTGGTTCAAAAGCACCTGACATACTTTTGGCAACGGCATCATATCTACCATCAGCCAAATCTGTCGGCAAATGAATCACCCCTTTCTCTATACGCAATTGATTGAGTACGGCATCCGGAATTCCAGTATCTATTGAAACAATTATATCAGATGTATCTCCGTATGAATCAGATGGGCTTTCTTCTCCACATTTTTGATATGTGGCGACTACATAAACCACTGGTCCGACAGGAACCGACAAGGATATTTCACCAATATTTTGATCTCCGATTTGCTGTTCTACACCAATTTCTTTAGAAACATAACCATCTCCGCTTATCTTGAGACTCACAGGGAGTCCATCGAATACAGAGACTGTGAATTCACCCTCCAGACCGGTAGTCATTGAATTGGTAATCACATTTTTTGCACCTGAATCTTGTGTTGCCAACACTGAAACTCCTGCAAGTGGTCTGCGTGTTCCCTCATTCATGACATAGCCACGGATTTCCCTCGTTCCGCGTTTGCGTACTACAAATCTCAACTCGTTATAGGTTCTATCTGCTGTTACTGTCTGACGCTCAGGTTGGATAAGACCTGTACTTTTCTCTTCATCAAGAAACACCTCGCAATTTATCACATCACCTTCAGCTACACCTTCAAGCACTCTTCCGGAGCCAAGATAATTTCCTTCCTCATCAGTCCATCTCACAGATGAAATATCTGATATGTCTTCCTCTGATTCTGTCAATATGACCGCTGTAAAACTTACCGGAAACTTAAGGTTTTCGAACTTCAAATATTTGGTTTCTTCAGCAAGATCAATATCTGTAATTGAACCAAGCACAGAACCTGTTGCTGTCGTAATAAAAAGATTATATCTTATACCGGTTACAAGATATGGGAAACTATACGATGTCCTGTCAGATATCAGATATTTTATAACTTGCCCGCTACTCGAATTTTTTAACACAATGTTCATATTCTTATATCGTCCATCAACGGCATCTCCAGGTAAATCAACAGAGATTGAACCAGTATTTTCATCCAAAGGAAGAATCGCAAACTCGCTCCAGAACGGGTTGCTTTTATAAAGTTCAATTGATTCCGCCGGCACCTTTATCACGCACTCATCGTTAAGACCAATAAATGAAGCCACGTTCACATCCGGGGGTACGATTGCATACATTTGAATCTCCATAACGCCTCCGCAATCGTTCATTGCATTAGGTTCTATAATTGCAATATCAGAGGGTAAAATCAACTTTTCAAGATTTGATAGTTTTCCAAGCATATAACTTGGGACTGATAAGCATCCTGAAGTCCTTGCCAAATCAAGCGTCTCAATTTCTGACAAATTATAACAGAAACCCCAGTCATAATCTTCCATTCTTCCTATCACTTTCATAGATTTGACAACAGACAGATCCGTATTCCCCAACAACACAGATATAGCATTTACAAGATTTCCAGGTTCAAATTTGTCAATTATCAGTTCTCCATTATATAAATCAATGAAGTTAGCACCTGGATCTGACGGACTCTGAGGGTTATATGCAAATAGAGCCTCGTAATATAAGTCCTCCTTACCCATATCTATCTTCAATGAACATTCACTCGAGAGTATGTTCCCATTCTGTTTCCATGCTACAAATTTATAACCTGGATTTGGATAAGCATGTAGCATACTCGTCGTTCCTTCTACCATCTTAAATGAAGACTTATTTACATATCCTCCTTTTCGAGGAGAAATACTTACACTTACATTATGACTATACCCATCCGCAGCAGGATCTCCGGGATTCTCTGGATCATATCCCGGAGTCTGACCGGCAATATGACCTGTTGCAATTATAGTAAACAGAAAAAATAATATCTTCTTCATATTGCAGATTCTCATTCAAGTGTTTTATTTCCGTTTCGTATCACAATCCCCTTGGAATTGCTTCCAACCCTTACTCCATTTAGATTATATGCGGGAGAATCTTCAACATAATCTTCCGGACGAGACTTCACACCACTCCCTTTTTCTACAAACCGTATCCTGAATCTATTATCATCATACCCCTGCTTCGCATCAAAAATATATTCATTCTCCATAAGATTGACTTTTATACCAGTCATATCATCTATAAGTATGACATCCGTTGTCCTGTCTTTCGTATCCAGACATATCCTAAATTCCTTATCAGAGTCTGCATATATACCAAGATGACATTCTCCAATATGAGGGCGCTCATCGATTGAGTACTTTACCTCTCCGTTAACTATATATATTTGCGACATCTGACTGTTTGGACTCAAAAATTTACATGCATCTCTTCCTGACTCATACTCTGCAGAAGCATTTGGGTTGATCACACACCGCACCCTGTCCGTATAGCTCTCATCACTCATAAACAGATTATAAACCTTGCGGTCAATCGCACGGTTTCCCACTCCTGTCTTCCTCGGAGCACGGGAAGAATTTTCCGAAATTGACGCCTTAGAGCTTCTGCCATCACAGTTGAACACTATCACATCCTTTTCATCAGGTCTCTGCACAAAAAAAGCTTCCCCAGGTTGCAATTTATAATTGTCATCCAATGGAGAATACACCTCATATCCAAACCCATTCCATACAGTCAAGGGAGCCTCAAAGTCCAGACATCGGATATCATAGAAAGCTGGATATGGATTACCCATAAGATTCCAAGACCGGTTATGAGCAAATTCGGATGGATGGTTTTCAAGACTCACGGACTCATTGGAGTTATTAAAAATTCTGTTTTTCATATCATTGTCCACTGCCGTGACAGTCATTTGCACTTCGCTGGTATCCCATTCATCGGAATTAGAATCTGTACAATGCACGATATAACCCACCCCGGCTCGCAACACTGAAGATGCAGACATATTTATCCATGTATCTCCCAACATTGCAGCCCTGTTCTCCCCGGAATATTTCCGGACTACCCATAAAACACCTTCCGGCATTACAATATCGCCTACTTTCACATCAAAAGGGAACGATATAAAATTCCATTGGTTTGGCACCAGATTCAATGTCATTACAACTTTATCGGCTGTAACAGAACCATCAGTAATCAAGGTTGTACATTTTTCCGTATTCCCCATATATTGATGCATTTTTAACTGACCAATATGCAAAGCTTCTGAGGCATTGATATATAAATGTCCTGACGATGACATTCCACTGTTATCATCAAAATATGAAGATATCGTAACATTCGCATTTTCAGCAATCCCATCCAATGAAGTTATTGTCATATCACTCACGACATCTATTTCTCCAACCATTTCATCCATCGGCAATATTTCCTTGAATAAAGCCCAATTAGAATCCATTTTATATTGTGTTACCGACAAAGCCGGGACATTAAGAGAGAGAGAATTGATATCAGAAAATGCATTTTCCATTACAGGAGGTGTGACAGCAAGGCATGTGACTTCACTGAATCCATCGCCGGAATTGTAACGTTTTTCGAAACAACAATAGCCAATATATCTCACAGATGATGGCAAAATAATATTCTTCAATGAAACATTTGAGAATGCCCTACGTCCTAAATATTCCAACCCGGCCGGAAAATCTACATTTGTAATTCCAGAGTCACTGAATGCATAATCTTCAATTCTCCTGCATTTCTTTGGAAACTTTATAGAAGTCAATGATACGCAACCACTAAACACACTACCCGCTATTGTATCAATATAATCTGGTAGCGTTACATTTATAAGTGATTGACAACCCTCGAATGCAGCATATCCAAGATTAGATAAAGACGCAAGTTCTACTGATCTAAGCGACGAGCAATTTGCAAAAGCGTTGCTTTCAAGCATTAAAAGATTGGCAAGATTGATCTTTTCCAATGCGTAGCAATTATAAAAGGCATACTCTCCAATCTTTGCAACATTATCAAGATTGACAATCGATAGCTTCTGGCAATTATTGAATCCCCTGGGGGCAACCTGTGTAACCGTTTCAGGCAGAATAACACTCTCAAGATTCGATAGACCTTGACATCCACTGATAACATCAATCGCAGCTTCTGACAAGTTCAATATGCGCAGACATGTCATCTGGGAGAAATGCTCCATATCGGAAAGACTTAGTGGCCCTCTAACTGACAATTCTTCCACTTCCGACCATTGTTCAATTTGTTTAAGAATCTCGATAGCAAGAGTCCCTTCTTTTTCCACCACAACTGAAATATGACCAGACTCTGCTGCAGCAATAGAAAAAAAACAATCTGGAAAAATCGAAAAAAACATTATGGCAACAACTGCCAATACGGATAATAACCTGTGTCTCATATAAAAAGCTGTATAGTTTACAGCCGCAAAGATAATTAATCCTTAATTATTTTGCAAATCAGGCTATCCGAGCACGACGTCGAGGGTCATCATCAATACGAAACCGATGGCGAAGCCTATGGTTCCTACGTTGGAGTGCCTCCCTTGCTGTGTCTCCGGAACAAGCTCCTCCACCACCACATATAGCATCGCCCCGGCGGCAAAGGCAAGCAGATATGGCAATACCGGCACTACAAACGAAGCCAACAGAATCGTTATCACAGCTGCAACCGGCTCCACAATGCCGCTTAATGATCCTATCACAAATGATTTCCATCGGCTATTGCCACTCATGCGCAATGGCATGGACACTATGGCACCTTCCGGAAAATTCTGTATCGCGATACCGACCGCCAAAGCCAGAGCCGCCGCCATGGAAACATAAGCATTATTCTCCAACGCTCCGGCAAGCACTGCTCCAACAGCCATTCCTTCCGGAATGTTATGCAGGGTGACAGCGAATGTCAGTTTCGTAGTTCTTGACAAACCACTTTTAGGTCCCTCACTGCCTACCCCGTCGATATGCTGATGAGGCACCGCCATATCAAGCAGAAGCAAAAACAAGATTCCTCCCAAAAATCCGACAATGGCAGGGAGGACACTCATGAAGCCCTCCACTCCTGTCATCTCCATAGAGGGAATAAGCAAAGACCACACCGATGCCGCCACCATCACTCCGGCAGCGAAACCGATAAGAACTTTCTGAAGAACTTCCGACATCGCATTCTTCATCAGAAACACACAAGCCGCACCGAGCACTGTCCCGGCAAACGGCAAAATCAAACTTACTATCAATCCGTCCATAATCATATAACAAACGTCATCAAAAATCTTCGCTCCTCCAACTGTAGCTAACCATACAAAACCAAATCCGTTGACCAGTCAGAGCATTCTAATCAATTTTCTCAAACCATTATAACCATTGGTAACCATTTTATTTCGGCATTTAAAACCAAATTATTGAAACCATTAAAACCATTCAAAAGCTTCGCTTTTTATGTTTGACGCTAAAAGGTTTAGACCATAGTCCCATAGAAGCCATAGCACAGACGCGGATTATTGTTGGACATAGCTCCATAGAGCTGTACATAGACACATCTCAACACTTTGGTGATCTCTATGCTATGGTTCCTATGGGACTATGGTCTATACCTTTAGCATCAAACAAAAAAGCGAAGCTTTTGAATGGTTTTTATGGTTTACATAGTTTGAAAAACTTGATTTGAGATGGTTATGAATGGTTAAAATGGTTAGAGGAATTTGATTTGATGAGGGTTGGAATCGGGGGTTTAGGGGAGGTTGTGACGATATAATTACGGAATTATTTCCGTAATTTGGAATAATTAGTTAATTTTGCAGCCGATTAGGTTAAAAAAACGTCGCCAAGACGACTTTATGACTTATTTCGGATAAAACTTATAACACGTTTTCAACAAAACAACGATAATATGAAAGCTTATGTTTTTCCGGGCCAAGGCGCCCAGTTTGTCGGCATGGGCAAAGACCTTTACGACAACAACCCTGAAGCAAAGGAACTTTTTGAAAAGGCTAACGATATCCTCGGTTTCCGCATCACAGACCTGATGTTCGAGGGCACAGAGGAAGACCTGAAACAGACTAAGGTTACACAGCCTGCTATTTTCCTCCACAGCGTGCTCCTCGCCAAGAGTCTTGGTGACGAATTTAAACCTGACATGGTAGCAGGTCATAGCCTTGGAGAGTTTTCAGCTCTCGTAGCAGCCGGTGCCCTCAGCTTTGAGGAGGGACTCAAACTCGTTTCAAAACGTGCGCACGCCATGCAGAAGGCTTGTGAGCTTCGTCCTTCAACAATGGCTGCGGTTCTCGCGCTCCCTGATGATAAGGTGGAGGCTCTCTGCGCTGAAGTTGATGACGTAGTGGCACCCGCAAACTACAACTGCCCCGGACAGGTAGTTATTTCCGGAACAATGGAAGGTATCGATGCTGCATGCGAGAAAATGCTTGCTGCCGGTGCAAAACGCGCTATGAAACTCAAAGTAGGTGGCGCATTCCACAGCCCGCTGATGCAGCCTGCCCAGGAGGAGCTCGCTGAGGCTATAGCCGAGGCACAGTTCAACACTCCCGTATGCCCGGTATACCAGAATGTAGACGGTAAACCCCATACAGATCCTGAAGAGATCAAGGCCAACCTCATCAAGCAGCTTACAGCCCCCGTACGCTGGACATATGACGTGGAGGCAATGATAGCTGATGGAGCCGATGAATTCATCGAGCTCGGTCCCGGCGCTGTGCTCCAAGGTCTCGTAAAGAAAATCAACCGCGGAGTAACAACCTCCGGAAAGCAGTAATCATATATGAATATAGCCATAGTAGGAGCCAGCGGCGCCGTAGGGCAGGAATTCCTGCGCGTTCTTGACGAGCAGAATTTCCCGATTGACAATATGCGCCTGTTCGGTTCAAAAAGAAGCGCCGGCACCACGCGTACGTTCCGCGGGAAGGAATATATGATAGAGGAGCTGACACATGATTCAGACTTCTCCGGAATAGACATAGCCTTCACTTCAGCCGGAGCCTCCACGTCCAAGGAGTATGCCGAGGTCATAACCCGCCACGGTGCGCTGATGATAGATAACAGTTCCGCATTCCGCATGGATGAGGATGTGCCTTTAGTCGTGCCTGAAGTAAATGGTGAGGATGCCCTCAACCGTCCGCGCAACATAATCGGCAATCCCAACTGCACCACTATCCAGATGGTAGTGGCTCTGAAGCCCATCGACAATCTGAGCCACATCCGCCGCGTGCGTGTAGCTACATATCAGGCTGCCAGCGGCGCAGGCGCCACAGCCATGGAAGAGCTTAAGGTGCAGACCGGACAGCTTTGTCGCGGAGAGAAACCGGTGATTGAGAAATTCAAGTATCAGCTCGCATTCAACGTCATCCCTCATGTAGACGTATTTACAGACAACGACTACACAAAGGAGGAGATGAAGATGTTTAACGAGACACGCAAGATCATGCACTCCGACATCCGCGTTTCTGCCACATGCGTACGCGTTCCTGTGCTCCGCGCCCATAGCGAGGCAATATGGGTGGAGACCGAATCTCCTCTGAGCCTTGAAACAGTTCGTGAGGCATTCGCCAACGCGCCGGGATTGGTTGTTATGGAAGAGAAAGACGGTGAGAAATTCTACCCGATGCCTCTCGACATAGCCGACAAAGATCCTGTGTATGTAGGCAGACTCCGTAAAGATCTTTGCGACGACTGCGGATTAAGCTTCTGGGTGGTAGGTGATCAGATCAAGAAAGGCGCCGCCCTCAACGCAGTGCAGATAGCCCAGTGGCTTCTCGCAAACGATCCCCGCTTCGCAAACTGACACCTCTGTCTTCACGGAATAAGAGACCGTCTCATAAAAAATTTAGCTTTAGGGGACGGACTCTAAAACTTTCGTAAGTAGACCATAGAACAAAAGAACCAAAGTTATACGTCATCAAACAGGCGTATCAGACTTTGGTTCTTTTGTTCTGTGGTCTAAAATTTGTTGTTGTTAAAAATAATCAGTAAATTTGCGTGTTAAATACGCATTTACAGCATTTAGGTATTGCGGGTGCGAAATAAATTAAGATTCAAACAATTTACATAGCGATGGCAAAACAGGAAGATGTTTTCAAGACTATCATAGCCCATGCCAAGGAATATGGGTTCGTTTTTCAATCAAGTGAAATCTACGACGGTCTGTCGGCTGTCTACGACTACGGACAGAACGGAGTGGAGCTGAAGAATAATATCAAACGCTACTGGTGGGAGGCAATGACAATGCTTCATGACAATATCGTAGGTATCGATTCAGCCATCTTCATGCACCCTACTATCTGGAAAGCATCCGGACACGTGGATGCATTTAATGATCCTCTGATCGACAACAAGGATTCCAAGAAACGTTATCGCGCGGATGTGCTTATCGAGGACGAGATCGCTAAATTCGACGAGAAGATCAACAAGGAGGTTGCAAAAGCTGCAAAACGCTTCGGTGAAAGCTTCGATGAGGCAATGTTCCGCCAGACCAATCCCCGCGTTCTTGAGCACCAGCGCAAGCGCGACGAGCTTCACACCCGTTTCTCGGAAGCGATGAATGCCAACGACCTCGCGGATCTCAAGCAAATCATCCTTGACTATGAGATTGTGGATCCTATAAGCGGCACACGCAACTGGACAGATGTGCGTCAGTTCAACCTCATGTTCAAGACCGAGATGGGATCAACAGCTGACGGAGCTATGGATGTTTACCTGCGTCCCGAAACAGCACAAGGTATTTTCGTGAACTACCTCAACGTTCAGAAAACAGGCCGCATGCGTCTCCCCTTCGGTATCGCCCAGATTGGAAAGGCATTCCGCAACGAGATTGTGGCACGTCAGTTCATCTTCCGTATGCGCGAGTTCGAACAGATGGAGATGCAATTCTTCGTTCGCCCGGGCGAAGAGCTTAAATGGTTCGACTTCTGGCGCCAGACACGTCTTAGCTGGCATAAGAATCTTGGACTTGGTGACACCAAATACCGCTTCCACGATCACGAGAAGCTCGCACACTATGCCAATGCAGCAACCGACATCGAGTTCGAGATGCCATTCGGCTTCAAGGAAGTGGAAGGAATCCACTCCCGCACAAACTTCGATCTCTCCCAGCATGAGAAATTCTCAGGCAAAAAGATACAATATTTCGATCCGGAACTCAACGAAAGCTATGTTCCTTACGTTATAGAGACATCAATAGGTGTTGACCGCATGTTCCTCAGCGTGTTCTGCAGCTGCTATGAAGATCAGGATCTCGGCAATGGAGACCACCGCGCTGTGCTTCATTTCCCGGCACCGATCGCTCCGGTCAAATGCGCCGTGCTGCCCCTTGTGAAGAAAGACGGGCTGCCTGAGAAAGCACGCGAGATCCAGCACCGTCTGCGTTTCGACTTCACTTGCCAATACGATGAAAAAGATTCTATCGGCAAGCGCTACCGTCGTCAGGATGCCATAGGAACGCCCTACTGCATCACCATCGACCACCAGACATTGGAAGATGGCACGGTCACTCTCCGTGAACGCGACTCAATGGAGCAGAAACGCCTCAGCGTCGATGAGGTTGAGAAGATCCTGTCGGAGAAAGTCAGCCTCAACAGCCTGCTCAAACAGCTGGTGGTGAAGTAAGTGGCAAGTATTAATTATTAGTGATTAAGTAATTTGAATATGAGATTTTTTAAGAATATATTGATGGCTTTTGTAGCCGTGTTAGCTCTCTCGAGCCTGACATCCTGCAACTACAACAGCCTTGTGGAGAAGCAGCAGCAGGTAGATCAGAGCTGGGCGCAGGTTGAAAACCAATACCAGCGTCGTGCCGACCTGATTCCCAACATTGTAAACACAGTGAAGGGATATGCCGAGCATGAGAGCAGCACCTTGGAGGCTGTCACCAACGCCCGCGCAGGTCTTACAAAGGCATATGATGCAGCGCAGTCTGTAGAGAATCCGCAGGAAAACATCGAGCAATACCAGCAGGCACAAAGCGCGCTGAAAGGAGCGCTCGACATATATGTCAACGCAGTGCGCGAGGCATACCCTGACCTGAAAGCCAACACAAACTTCATGGCATTGCAGACCGAGCTCGAGGGCACGGAGAACCGCATATCCACAGAGCGCAAGCGCTACACCGAAGCTGTGATGGAATACAACACCAGCATCAAGAAATTCCCTACGAATATCTATGCCGGATGGTTCGGTTTCAAGGAGAAACCGCAGTTCAAGGCTGAGGCTGGAGCACAGAAAGCGCCTGAAGTCAAATTCTAAATTCAATTGAGACTACATTTATTTCGAGACTACATTTAATGAAAAAATTTCTTTATATCATTCCGATTGTATCCCTGATGTTCACCGGATGCATAGACAGTGAAGACGAACCGGATTACACGGAATGGAAAAAACAGAACGAAGAATACGTCACCAAGATGGAAAACCTCATGGAGAACGGAGAGAAAGTCTACACCAAGATTGTTCCCGCCTGGGCTCCTTCGGATTTCGTACTGATAAAGTGGCATAACGACCGTTCGCTCACTGAGAAAAACCTGAAGCCGCTGAGCAATTCCACCGTCAATATCAAATATGAGATGGAGGATATAAACGGCACATATCTCGGTGATTCCTATTCGATGACCACCTACGGCGACAGCATCTATCAGAGCATGCCAAACGAGAATATCGTAGGCATGTGGGCAGCGATGACTGAAATGCATGTGGGAGATACAGTCACCTTGATAATCCCCGCAGGTTCAGCTTATGGATCTGCTTCACGAAGCCCAATAGAACCCTTCTCCGCACTCGTCTACCACGTAAAGATGAAGGGAGTTCCCAAATACGAGAAAAAATAACAACTACCTATGCGCAAGACGTTTTTCCCCGCTGTGGCAGCAGGTTTGCTGCTATGCTCAGGCGCGGCTTATGCCTACACCCTGACAAAATTCAAATCAGCACCTGTTTCGAGACTGAACATTCCGGCTGCGCCCGACAGTTTGCAAAAAGAGAATGCATTCTCCAATGACCAGCTTCTCGGAGCGCGCCTGCCCCTGTCACTCAGAGAGCAGACAGCCGACTGGACCACAATGACTACAGACTCAGCGGGAAGGCTTACACTTGTGAAAGCCGCCGGTAATCCGGAACTTCACACGTTTACCACTCGTCTGCGCTCGGAAAGATTCGCAAAAGGGAAACTGATTCTCAATTCAACCGCCATGGGGGATGTGCTCGTGAATGGAACATCTCTGGCAAAGAAAGCCACATCCGATTCCCTTCCGGCAGATGCCAGCGGTTCATTGACACTCAACCCGGAGGCAGACTATGAGATTCAGGTCAATATAGTCTCTCTCCCCGATGATAAAACCGCACCGGATTTCAAGCTTGAATTCATACCTGACAAAGAGTTCGAAGATGTAGCCCTGAGCGATGGTCCTCAGATCGGACGTAGATTCTCCACTCGACTCACGATGACCGGAGAGCGAGTGTCGGGCACAAGCCTATCTCCTGACGGAAAGTATCTCATCACGAAATATTCCGAGGTATTCTCAGCTGAAGAATCATCCTACCGCGCCACACTGCAGGAAACTGCAACCGGAAAGATAATTACCGAAGATCTTTCAGCATATGCACGTTGGATGCCAAAGGGATCCACTCTCTATTACACCACCAAGAAACCATCAGGCTACGATGTGGTTACAATGGACGTTCCCACGCTAAAAAGTAAAGTCATTGCCCGCGGTGTGCCTGACAACAATTTTTATGTCACACCGGATGGCAAATCACTGATATATTACAAAAGTGTGGATGGAGCCAAGGATGAGGGCCCGCTTAAAAGGGTAAAGAGTCCTGACGACCGTATTCCCGGCGACAGAAACAGATCATACCTCATGCGCTATGATCTCGACAGCCATGTCACAACCATACTGACATACGGCGGAGCTACTACTGCCATATGCGATTTCACTCCCGACGGCTCCAAGATGCTCTACATGTCGACAACAATGCGCGCAGATGAATATCCTCTTTATTTCCGCGATCTTATCGAGATGGATCTCCAGACTCTCGCAACCGACACCATAATCCGCAACGACGGCTTCATCAACGATGCCATCTACTCTCCCGACGCCCACAGCCTTTTTATCACGGGAAGTCCGCAAGCATTTGATGGTATTGGCTCCAACGCAGGAAATCATGAGATTCCAAACGATTTCGATGCACAGGGATTCATCTATACAATCGCGACAAAGAAGGTTGAGCCTGTGACAAAGAATTTTGATCCCGCAATTCAGGGTTCCGCCACATGGAACCGTGTAGACGGCAACATCTATTTCCGTGGTGAGAAAGGTTTTGGAACAAACCTATATTCCCTCAATCCCAAGACCGGAAAAATCACGGAGCTTGACTCCCGCATAAGATCTGTATTCTCTTTCTCATTAGGAGATGAGGAAGCTACATGGCTTTCATACAGCGGCGGAGACTTCACCGACACAGGAATGGCATATCTGCTCAATCTCAAGACAGGCAAAAGCCGCCTTCTCGATGATCCGATGCAGACAGAGCTTAAGTATATTGAATTCGGTAAAATGGAACCGTGGAAATTCACGGCATCCGACGGGACTGAGATTGATGGCTACATGTGTCTCCCCCCGCAATTCGATGCTTCTAAAAAATACCCTCTGATAGTATATTACTACGGTGGCACCTCCCCCTCGGCTGCCGGCATGCATCACCCCTACTCCCCGCAGGTGTTTGCCTCGCGCGATTATGTGGTTTATGTGCTCAATCCGAGCGGCACCACCGGATATGGCCAGGAGTTCTCGGCGCGTCATGTCAACGCATGGGGAAAACGCACAGCCGATGACATAATCGAGGGCGTGAAGAAATTCTGTGATGAGCATCCGTTTGTGGATAAAAGCAAAGTGGGATGTCTCGGAGCGTCATACGGTGGCTTTATGACACAATACCTCCAGACACTCACCGACATTTTCGCGGCTGCCGTATCACATGCCGGCATATCCAATGTCACCAGCTATTGGGGCGAAGGTTTCTGGGGATATTCCTACAACGCCATCGCAGCGGCAAAATCTTATCCTTGGACAAATCCTGAACTGTTTACCAAACAGGGCTCACTCTTCAACGCTGATAAGATACACACCCCTCTCCTTCTGCTGCACGGCACCGAAGACACCAATGTGCCTATCGGAGAAAGCATACAGATATTCAACGCACTCCGGTTATTGGGACGCGACGTTGAATTCATCACGGTTGACGGACAGAATCATGTTATCACCGATTTCAATAAAAAATTGATCTGGCAGGATACGATAATGGCTTGGTTCGCCAAGTATCTCCAGAACGACCCCAGATGGTGGAATGAACTATATGGCAAATAAGATTGTAAGATATTTTGGAACGGGGGTGATTTTCACCCTCGTTTTGTTATCTGCATGTTCTGCAGGCGGAGGAAGCAACGGTTCAGCCTCAGAAATTGATGCAGCCAGAATCGAAGGTAGGATCGCCGCCAGGAAGATTCTCACCCGCTCATGGCGAGACACAGGTGAATTGGTTACAAAGATAGAGGAAGCACGCTCTCTACGCGCCCATTATGATTCTCTCGGGCACGGACAGGCAGCTGAAGCTTTCGATTCTTCCTTTGTCTCTACTATACGACATCTGAATCCGGTATTGGGAAAAATAGTGGATAGAATTCATTAGAATCCATCTTTATGATTACGATAAGCAAAGAAATACACGAACTCCTCGATACAGAGGCAGCAAGAATTAACACACCCGAATTCATCAGTGAGGATCCGGTGCAGTTCCCGAGACGTTTCAGCCGACAGGAAGATATCGAGATTGTCTCATTTCTCGCAGCCATAATCGCATGGGGACGCCGTCAGATGATATGCCGCGATGCCGAACACATGCTTACCCTTATGGGACAAGAGCCGTTTCATTACGTAATTGATAAAGGCTATGAGGACCTCGATCCTGACATGAACCTTCACCGCACATTCTTCGGCCGCCATTTCCAGTATTTCCTTCGAGGCATGCGACGTATATTCACCGACTACGGCACACTTGATGCTTTCGGGGCAGCAATGAAAGTAGGAGATTCCCCTACCCCGTCATGGAAATTGGTAGAGGAGATGGAAAAACTGATGCGCGATGAGAACGGAGGAACAGATTGTCCCCAATGTCTCCCGGTAAATCTGAAGGTGACAGCTCTTAAACGCATAAACATGGCTTTAAGATGGCTTGTCCGCGATGACGGTATTGTTGACATGGGTATATGGAAGAGTATTCCGAAAAGCAAACTGTATATCCCTCTTGATGTGCATGTCGGCAATACAGCCCGCAATCTCGGGATACTTGACCGGAAGGCAAACGATCGTAAAAGTGTGGAACTTCTTACGGAGAGTTTGCGTTCTATCCGGCCGGAAGATCCGGTGTATTATGACTATGCGCTGTTTGGCATCGGGGTGTACCAGGTGGAGTTAGGAGTTAGGAGTTAGGAGTTAGGAGTTAGGAGTTAGGAGTTAGGAATTCAGACGATGAAAGGATTAAAAAAAATATTTTCGGTATTGGTTGTGGCTGTTTGCATGGCATTGCAAGGATATGCTGCTTCTGAAAATCCAAAGAGGGAGTTTCGCGGCGCTTGGCTTCATGTGATCGGTCAGACACAGTGGCAGAACAAATCCACAGAGCAGGCGAAAGCGTATATCCGCGAACAGCTCGACAAGCTTCATGACGCAGGATGCAACGCTGTTATCTTTCAGGTGCGGCCAACAGCCGATGCCTTGTATAAATCAGATCTTGAGCCGTGGAGCGCCTGGCTTACCGGCAAGCGCGGCAAAGCACCGTCCCCTATGTGGGATCCGATGGAATATGCCCTGGAGGAGGCTCACAAACGCGGAATGGAATTCCACGCATGGTTGAATCCCTATCGTGTGACATCCACTGCCAAGGAAATACTACCATCCAGCCATATGTCAAAAATGGAACCGCAACGCTTCTTCCGCTACAACGGACAGGTGCTTTTCGATCCGGCATATCAGGAAAACAGGGATTTCATATGCAAGGTGGTTGATGACATCGTGAGCCGATATGATGTTGATGCAATTCATATCGATGACTATTTTTATCCTTACCCTGCCAAGGGAATGAAAATTCCTGATGACGCAAGTTATCTAAAATTCGGACTCGGCAGAAATAAAAACGACTGGCGCCGCCATAACGTCGACCTTCTGATCGAGCAGCTAAACAAAACAATCAAGGAACGCAAACCTTGGGTACGGTTTGGTGTCAGCCCGTTTGGCATATGGCGTAACAAACGCAACGACCCGCGGGGAAGCGAAAGCACCGGCCTGCAGAATTACGATGACCTGTATGCGGACGTATTACTTTGGGCTAAAAACGGATGGATAGACTATCTCGCTCCACAGCTATACTGGAATCTCGACACCCAGGCTGCACCAAGCCGGAAGCTCGCCCAATGGTGGAACGACAATGCCAATGGCGTGGATGTATATATCGGCCAGGATGTGAAACGCACCATGGATGTGGCGGATCCGGGTAACAATGACCGCAATGAGCTCGACACTAAAGTAAAATTATCGCGCAAGCTTCCTAACATCGGTGGCAACATATGGTGGCACGGATATTGGGTAACCGGCAACTATAAAGGAGCTGCCGATTCGCTTGCAATGAAATATCAGTCAACAATCGCACTTCCTCCTGCCTACGGCAATCCGGAGGAACGTCCGGCTCCGGTCAGCGAGATCAAGATTGAGAAAGAGGGTGAGCAAGAATACCTGATGTGGACACCGGCGGAGCATTCCGGCCATCAGCACGCAACCGATGCAATCCGCTATGTGGTATATGAATTCTTTGCAGGGGAAGAACAGGATGTCAACGATCCTCAGGCCATAATAGCGCTGACCCCTTACACCAAGGTATTGATTGACAGCGGCAGCAACGGAGCGACATTCGCCGTTACCGCACTCGACCGCATGAACAGGGAATCGGAGCCGATTTATCTTTACAACCCCTGATCCGTGTCCTGCTTGTCGATTATAGTGAGCTGGAGACCTAACACATTAAGAATCTTTTCAAGAGTGGCTATTGAAGGGTTGGCATAACCGCCCTCGATAGCCTTTATCATTCTTACGCTGACCCCCGACATGTCGGATAAGGTCTGCTGCGTTGTGCGTAAAGTCTGGCGCCTGTTTCTCAATATACTTCCTACTTCCATGACCGCATTAATAAATAAAATTGTTTGAAACTGCTTTGACAGCCTCTTCTATCGTTATAATTATGGATAATATGTCTTCAGAAAAGAACACTTCTATCAAAATTTCACAAATACCCCTTCCGGAATATCGCTACTTACAAAATATTTACAAATATAACACTTTTTAGATAATGATTATTAACTTTTCCCGATAAATTTGACCGAAACCGAATATTTATACCATATATTGCACAAACTATTCAATATATTACACCACACTACTTTTTCGTTACGACGAGACGATAGCCGATGCCACGTAGATTGAGAATTGAAACATTGGTGTCGTGTCGCAGATGCTTACGGAGTTTATGGATGAAGCCATGAAGTGAATTGCGATTGTAATAGTTGTCATGTTTCCACACCAGCTCCATAAGCTCGGACGACGGCACTGTCTCCCCCTCATGTACCGCAAGATGGGCCAACAATATTGATTCAATATTTGTAAGTTCTATTATATTGCTTCCACACTTAAGACGATTGCTGACTATTGAGAATACATAACTACCTATATTTATCTCCGTTTCCTGCCGGTGGTCTGTATCCGCGATACGGTAACGGCGTCTAAGCAACGCCTTGATTCTCGCGACAAGCTCACGCATCTTGAATGGCTTTTTAAGATAATCATCCGCGCCTATATCAAAGCCGGCCTCTATATCATCAATAGACGAGCGGGCAGTCAGGAATAGTAACGGGACATCCGGATTCTCCTTACGGATGCGCCTGGCCATCTCAAAGCCATCCATTATCGGCATCATCACGTCCGCAATCACCAGATCAGGATTGTAGAGAGAAAACATCTTAAGTCCCATCGCCCCATCAGATGCCGTAATCACATCATACCCTTCATCTTCAAGTGTCTCCGATATTATAGTAGACAGTGTATGCTCATCTTCCGCGAGCAAAATTCCAAACCGATTCTTCATGTAAAAGTATATTTTATAAAAATGGCTCTCTTGACGTTATTTAAAATCTATTCTGAATATGGAGCCTTTGCCCACCGTCGATTTCACACTGATATCCCAACCCATTTTTGCAAGAATGAACCTCACGTAGTAAAGTCCTATCCCATATCCGCGCACATCCTGACGATTGCCAGATGGAACTCGGTAAAATTTATTGAAAATCAGAGGTATTGATTTTGAAGGAATTCCAATACCGTTATCCTCTACCTCCATACCATTTTTGTCAATCCGAATCTTAATTCCAACTTCATCCCCGGAATATTTTACAGCATTATCCATAAGATTATTTATCACATTGGCAAAATGAGTTGGATCCGACTCTATCTCCATATCAAATGGATCCACTGTCACCTCTACATCCACACGTTTGGAAGCTCGGAGCCTGCAGATTGATGCCAATTCATCTACAAATGGTTTAACAGTGATCTTCTCATTGTTCAATACGATTGTCTTACGTCTCTCCATGCTCATAGACAAGATGCTTTCCACCAGTTCGCTGAGTCTTGACAGTTGCTCAAGGGCAAGCCGCAGATAGCGCTCCCGCTTTGCCGGATCATTATGTTTCCCGCAGTTAAGGAGCGTATCTACAGCTGAATATGATGCGGCGATAGGCGTCTTGAGTTCATGCGTCATATTATTGGTGAAGTCATCTTTCATCTCCTCAATGGTGCGCAACCTCATGACCATGCGAATGAGATAAATAAAGGCGAATGCGAGAGCCATGATAATCAGAGACGTGGTTACCACAACTCCGGCTGTCTGCCGCAGTATACTCCCGAGGGGCGGCGACATATACGCAGTGTATATTATCGGAGAATCTCTTAATATTGAATAGTCTATACGCCACATGCCTCGTGTGGAGAATGCCGGAACAGAATCCTCCGGGACAACCGCCACTCTCTTTGGATACAATCCTATATTATTCAGTTCCGCTTTAAAAATGGAATCAAGAAAAGCATAATCGGTCCTGCTGTCAAGATCCTTTGTCTGCTCCCTAAGGTTATAAGCGAGTGTAGTGTGAAAAGACTCGAACAATCCAAGCAGGCGATCATCACGGTTTTCTACTTTGCCCGTATATCCGGATTCACGCTCATATGCAGGAATCATATTCCCCGACTCTGAAATACGATGAGTTATGTCAATATTCACTTTCAGGTTACTGTCCGGATAATTCGACTCACGTTTAAGACGGGAAAGAATCTCAATAAAATCCACCTGCACCAGACATTCCCTTGCCATCACCATATATTGCGTCTTTATAGAGCCGTAAAGACGGCAAAGATAAAATATATTACCTGCGAATAAAAGTACGATGACAGAAAGCACCACAATTATAACTCTCCTGAAATGTTTCATATCCAAATTTACTCAATCCTCACGAATTTTTCAAATCAAGATCCCGAAAAATAAGATAAAATAAGACTACATAAGATACTGTTAAGACAACTCTAAATAAATTTGCAACTGAACTAAATTATACTTTAATGTCATGAAAAGACTATCATTTATATTTTTAGCATACCTCATCGCAATCGAAGCCACAGGTGAAGATAGCATTCCTCTCTCTATCGATCTTCCGGAGATAACAGTGTGTGGAGAGCGTTATCTTCGCACAGCCGATGGATTCAACGTCATTCCTCAAAAAGAACAGACTCGGTATTCATCTTCAGGTTATGAACTTCTACGGAATCTCATGATTCCGGGTGTAAGCGTGAATGTTCAAAAAGGTGAAATCAAAGCACTCGGAGGTGCAACCACTGTATTCATTGATGGATTGCCTGCTGACGAACGCGAAATCAGGCAGCTAAGGCCTTCAGACGTTTTGAAAGTACAATATATGGATGCACCTACAGGAAAATACGCCGGTAATGGTACGGTCATAAATTTTGTGCTTAAGAAACGAGACACCGGTGGCTATGTGGCCATGGATGCCCTGCAACGCGCCGGATACCGTGCAGGAGATTACAATCTGGCTGCCAAGCTATACCGCAACACCACACAATTCACACTATTCACCGGAGCTGACTGGAAAGATATCAGAGGCATGGAGAATACCCGACACGAAAAAATCCTGTTTCCCGGCACTCCTGTAACGCGTGATTATGCAACAGACAGATCCACCTCGAGACATAACTCACAGTATGCCCAGATACGCATACGCGACAAAAATGACAATCGAACGTTACGCGCGACTCTAAATTTCGTACGTGATGCCGTTCCACAGAATTTCACATCCTCGACCTTGCTCTACGGAGGATTCCAGCAGGAGATTCCACCTCTGAAATCAGCAAGCAACTCCATTTCAAGAAACTTCAAATACAGTCTCGGTCTCAGCGGCACATTCAATCTGCAACACGCGCAATTTATAGAAACATCCGCAAGTGCCACCATACTCCGTAATCACTATGATTATTCGTATTCAGAAAACGACAACGGCATAAATTCCTCCACCCTTGAAGATTACTACATCTTAACAGCGAATATCACATACGGCTTAAAATTCGACAGAGACAACAGCTTTGTTCTTAAAGTATCGGAGCTCCACAACGTAAGTTCAGCCGACTATATCAGCAGCGACCGTTCCTGGCAACATCTCTGGTCTTCGGAGACCATATGTTTCTGCGAATATATGCATCCATTATGGGGGAAAGCGTCCGTAAGAGTATCTCCGGGATTATCCGCTCAATTCTACAGGTTACATGGAAAGGATAAGATTAAACATATTGGGCCACGCTTGCAACTCGCTTTCACGATGCAGCCTACAAGAAAACAATTTATCCAGCTTTTAGCTTTCTATGGCAACTCTTTCCCGCAACTTTCCATGATGTCGACAGCACAGCAGCAGGTTGACATGTTCCAGATTAAACGAGGAAATCCGGATCTGAAACAAACCGGAATTGCCAGAATGATGATGGCATACGGAATCGGAATCGGCAAAATAAACCTTCAGGCAGCAGGCATATACAACGGAGCCTGGAAATTACCGCTGGCAGGATATTATTTCGAGAACGGAATGCTCATACAATCATTTCTTGCCAATGGGGAATGGAGACAACTTGACGCATCTGTATCCGCAACGTGGGTACCTTCCACAGCATTCAATCTTCAAGGAAGCGCAGGATACCTGTATAATGGATACTTCAAAGCCGCCCGTACTTCTGCTGGATGCTGGAAAGGCTCACTTAACGCGGCTTGGTATATCGGAGCATTCGCAATAAACGCACATGTGGAGACACCCGTTAAAACAGTAGGCTATGATCTCGTTACAACGCGCACGCCGTGGCAATATGGCATGTCAGCTTCCTGGAGCATAAAATCTCTGCGTATCGAAGCCGGCACAGAAAACCCATTTTCGAGGCATCCTTATTACAGACAGACATTGCACACCCCAGAATACACTTATTCCAACTCAAGCTATTCCCCTGTTAACCGAACTTCGGCATATGTAAAAATCAGCTGGTCGGTCGACTTTGGTAAAAAAGCACACCGTGATTCACGAAATATAGACCGCAGCATCTCTACCGGAGTCATACGCGCTCATTGAAAACAAGGCTCTATTTCATAAAAAACCTCCGCTGCTTTTTCAACATTTCACTTTGTAGCCGAGTGAGCGGAGGAAGTTTGCGAATCGCTCGCGGCAGTCGCCCTGGATAAGGATTTCGCCACCACGTGCAGAGCCACCGACGCCAAGATGACGCTTGGCGCGGGAGGCTATATCCTCAAGCTCATCGTCATCGCAAAGGAATCCTTCAGCTATCGTAGCCGTTTTCCCTTTGCGACCTTTCTTCTCGGTCACTATATGAATCGTTTCTTTCTTTACGAATGTATTATCAACCGAGGGCGCTTCTGTCTGAGCGCCCTCGTTCTCTTCAACCTGCGGCAAATCCTCGCGAATCTGCGACAACATATCTTTCCAGTCCACCTTTTATAAGATTATAGTTTCTGAATTTATATTCCTTTCTATCCGAAGATTTTGAACACTTACCATTCCGAACGCGGAACTCACGCAGAACTAACATTAGCAATGACAATAATTCAAGTTTATTGGTGTCTGGTAAAATTTTAATCACACAGAGGCGCGGAGGCGCAAAGTATTTATGCCGGTCAATCCGACGCGGAGGTCGTTATCACTCCTGCTGAGACACAGAGTCCGACGCACCTGCTCCGCGCCTTTGCACAAATCGCCACGCGATTCTCCGTGATCTTTATCACCGAACTTGTCAGCTACATGCTTTGCGGCTCTGCGGCTCTGCGTGATATTTGACGATCATATAATGGGTCTGTCAAAGACTAAACTCCAATATTTATGATGGTTCTGCATATTTACCGGACACCTATAATTCAAGTTCTCATTTTCATGACTTGGAGTCCGTTTCTTGTTTACAGTTTCTTGCGAAGGTCAACCACGCTGTGAGCACGGTCGGTCAGCGTGCCATCCGCGCTATACACGAAGAATGTTGGAAGAGCGCCAACATTGTAGCTGCGCAATGCATCGGAAGTCATGCCGGCGGGGTCAATCACAGTGATCCAGCGGAGATTGCGAGCAGCGTCACGCCATGCATACTGATCGCCATCAAACGAAACATGATAGAATTCGACATTACCACCGAGGTTATTGTAAAGTTCGGAAAGGGCGATATTCAATGCAGGAGATTCAGGCTCGTTCATCATGCCGAATACGACAACTGTCTTCTTCCCTTTTCCGGCAATGTCGGAAAGCTTCACCTTCTTGCCGTTCTCATCGGGCAGCTCGATATCTATGAGCTTTATTTCCTCAGCCTCCACCACACGCTTCTTGCCTTGGTCAGCATTGCGGCGGCGCATTGCCTGAAGGCTCACATTGCGGAGCATTCCGGCATGAGGATCCGTAGGACGGAATTGCTCGAATGCTGTGGCGACAGCCGCATAATATTTCGCATCCGATGTTGATTCGGGGTCATACAAAGGCTTTCCATCCACAATTTTGGTCAACACATAATATCCGATGATGGAGCCGCGTGACTCACGCAGATATTTGTTATATACATTCTTCTTGAACTCATCGCGTTTAGCCTCGTCGCTGAAATCGAGAGCCATCAGCTCCTTCTCGAAAGCAGCCATGTTCGCAGCCTGCTCAGAACCGGAAACTTCGAATTCCGAACCGAACTTTCCAGCCGGGGAATCAATCACGATATTCTCTACAGAGTCAACCGGGAAATAGATGAATTTGCCATCAAGCGAGAGTCGGTAGATCTCCGGAGAGGCGGGAGCATCCGATTTTATCTCAAACTTTCCTGAAGACTTCACTTTTGTGGAATCCACCGGTATCCATCTTCCATGGAAATCCGATTTCTCAAGGACAAGAGACTTATCAGCTCCCCCTTCAACTTCTCCTGTGACCTTGAACTGAGGTTCGCCACAAGAGGCAAGGATAGCTACGGGAAGAGAGAGAAGCGCGATTTTATGGAAAAAATTGCTGATTTTCATATTTTATTTATCTAATTTAAATCAAAAATTTAACATTTTTCTCATTTGAGACTGCAAATATACGAAGAATCCACCGTTTTTATGGAATTAAATTGCTAACTTTGTGGAAATATTTTGACGCAAAGAAGAAAAACAATAAAGAATTTTATGTTACAGACATTCAAGAAAACCATCGCTCTGCCCGACGGACGTGAAATCACCATCGAGACAGGCAAGCTTGCAAAGCAGGCAGACGGAGCGGTGGAGGTGCGCATGGGCAACACAATGCTCCTCGCCACCGTATGTTCGGCCAAAGAGGCCGGCGAGGGAGTAGACTTCATGCCCCTCACAGTGGAATACAAAGAGAAATATGCCTCAATCGGACGCTATCCCGGAGGCTTCCTGAAACGCGAAGGACGCGCCAGCGATTATGAGATCCTTACCTCCCGCCTGGTTGACCGCGTGCTCCGTCCTCTCTTCCCCGACAACTACCATGCAGAGACTTTCGTAAACGTCACACTATATTCAGCTGACGAGAACGACGCTCCCGACGCTCTTGCCGGCATAGCAGCCTCAGCGGCGCTCGCCGTGAGCGACATCCCTTTCAACGGTCCTATCTCAGAAGTGCGTGTGGCACGCGTTGACGGCGAATGGGTAATCAACCCCACATTCAGCCAGATGGAGCGCGCAGACATCGAACTGATGGTAGGCGCCACCTACGACAACATCATGATGGTGGAGGGCGAGATGGATGAGGTTTCCGAAGCAGAGCTTCTCGAAGCCCTCAAGGTCGCTCATGAAGAGATCAAGAAACACTGTCTTGCACAGATGGAACTTGTGAAAGAGGCAGGCAAAGAAGTGAAGCGCGAATACAACCATGAGGTAAACGATGATGAGCTTCGTGCGGATGTTCACGCAAAATGCTACGACAAGGCTTACGCCATCGCACGCACCGGTTCAGCCGACAAACACTGGCGCAACGATTCCTTCAAGGCTATCTGCGAGGAATACATAGAGAACCTCCCCGAAATGACCGAGGAGCAGCTTGAGAAATATAACGAGGATCAGCGCATCGCTATGGTGAAACGCTACTACCACGATGTAGAGAAAGAGGCAATGCGTCGCTGCGTGCTCGACGAAGGTATCCGTCTTGACGGTCGCAAGACCACAGAGATCCGCCCCATCTGGGCAGAGGTAGACTACCTTCCCGGACCTCACGGAACTGCAGTCTTCACCCGCGGTGAGACACAGGCGCTGGTTACAGCCACCCTCGGCACCACTCTTGACGAGAAAATCGTTGACGATGTTCTCAACCAGAGCAAAGAGCGCTTCCTTCTCCACTACAACTTCCCTCCCTTCTCCACCGGTGAGGCTCGTCCTCAGCGTGGCGTAGGCCGTCGCGAGGTAGGACACGGCAATCTTGCCCACCGCGCTCTCAAACGCATGTTCCCCGACAACTTCCCGTATACATGCCGCATCGTTTCCGATATTCTTGAATCAAACGGTTCTTCATCAATGGCCACCGTATGTGGCGGAACACTCGCGCTGCTTGACGCCGGTGTTCAGATGAAACGCCCCGTTGCCGGTGTGGCTATGGGTCTTATTTCAGATGAAGGCGCTGTTAAATATGCTGTGCTCTCCGACATCCTCGGTGATGAGGACCACCTCGGTGACATGGACTTCAAGGTGACAGGAACCACCAAAGGTATCACCGCCACACAGATGGACATCAAATGCGACGGACTCAGCTACGAGATTCTTGCAAAAGCTCTCGATCAGGCAAAACAGGGTCGTCTCCATATCCTCAACATCATCAACGAGACAATACCGGCAGCCCGCGAGGACTACAAACCTCACGTTCCCCGTCTGGTGACACTCGAGATACCCAAAGAGATGATCGGCGCCGTTATCGGACCGCAGGGTAAAGTTATCCAGGGCATCCAGGAAGAGACAGGCACTGTAATCTCAATCGATGAGGACGAGAAGCTCGGAATCGGCAAGGTAGAGATCGCATCCAAAGACAAAGCAAGCATCGATGCCGCTCTTTCCAAGATCAAAGCTATCGTCGCACAGCCTGAAGAGGGCGAGACATATGACGGCACAGTACGCTCTATTCTCGACTTCGGAGCATTTGTTGAATTCATGCCCGGACGCGACGGACTGCTCCACATCTCCGAGATCTCATGGGATCGTCTTGAGAGCATGGATGCCAGCGGTCTTAAAGAGGGTGACAAGGTGAAAGTGAAACTCATCGAGATTGACAAAAAGACCGGCAAATACCGTCTGTCAATGCGTGTGCTCACACCCAAACCCGAAGGTTACGTAGAGCGTGAGGCACGTCCCCGCCGCGAAGACCGTCCGCGTCGCGAAGGCGACAGAGGCGATCGCGGACCACGCCGTGACGGAGACCGCGGACCGCGTCGCGATGGCGACCGTCCCCGCCGCGAAGGTGGCGACCGCGGACCCCGCACCTTCACACCCCGCCACCGCGAGGATTAAACCCCGACACATCTGACACTACATAAAGATCCAC
>OFFM01000475.1_pt1 | contig 32549 bp, 21 predicted proteins | sample 1521401 | NCBI WGS metagenome assembly OFFM01 (sample SAMEA3504118, study PRJEB24116) | mouse gut metagenome | biome: mouse gut; feature: mouse-associated habitat; material: faeces | place: Denmark | collected 2011
TAAGTGATTCTTTTTCAAAGAATGATTTGTTCATTAATTCTTCGCAACTACTTATCAAAAAAATCTGTGGCCGGTAGTGACGGGGGCGGGTTTATTTAGGACGATGGCTGTGATATTGCGGGCCGCGGTATGGTCGCGGCGATAGCTGTTGAAGCGGGGAGAGCCGTCGGGCATCTTCGAGAGTAGTGTGCACCAGGGCGACGGGGTTATGCCGGTCACCCCCACACCCTGGCAGATAAGGCGGCAGACATTGATTCCCTCAAGGTCGATATGCGGCTTCGGTGCCGGGGCAGACTGCGCCGGCTCATCGGCGAGATAATGCACGGTGACACCCTGATGTGTGAAATCAGGCTTGGCAGGATAACTGATAAACCGTCCGAATCCAGCCTCGCGGAATTGTTCGGCCAGATCCTCATCCACCTCATAAGCCTCAGCCGAGATTGACGCCCCGAAGATAGCGCTTATGCCGCCAGGATTAGCTCCCAACTCACGTAGTCGTGCCAGTGTGGCGTCGACGATGCCTCCCAGCGTACCACGCCATCCGGCATGGATAGCCGCCACAGCCCCGATGTCGGGAGCATGCAGCAAAATAGGCACACAGTCGGCCGTGCGCACACCGATAGCCACGCCGGGGAGGCGGGTGATAAGCGCGTCGGTGTCGGGGCAATCCATCCCCACCTCCGTCAGAATCCCCACATTCAGCGAATGTGTCTGTCGCGGCAGATGAATCTCGCTGAAGGGTGGGCGGCGGTGAGTTTCGATATGATGTGGGTCGGCATTGTCATGCTGAGCGGAAGCATCACTGCAACCACTCATAAGAATCGAGAATTCAGGGAAAATTCGGATTATATCCTGCATATCGAGTAGAATGATGCAAACAACTTCTTAAACTTTTTACAGTCATTTTAACGTTGTGGAGCATAAAAAATTATAATGCCGCTATTGGGTTACGTGCGAATTTGCAGGTAAATGAATGAAGATTATGGATAGCAGAAGTGAAGAAAGGGCAGTATCAGATGGCCGACAGCACGAGATAAGCCATATAGGCAGCGTAGCCCGCTATGAGCACCCACCCCATGCCGCGTGTGATGGTGTGGCGGCGGGTGCATGATCCGAATATGCAGAGCAGCAGGGCGCCCCCCGCCAGAGTCGAGAAATCGACGACACTCATGCCCGTGATGGTCAGCGGATGGATTGTGGCGCAGAGACCTATGATAAAGAAAGCGTTGAATACGCATGAACCCACCAGATTGCCCAGCGCCAGCCCCGGTTGCCCCTTCAGCGCCGCAATCAGCGAAGTCGAAAGGTCAGGCACCGAGCTGCCGATAGCCACGATGGTCAGACCGATAAGCGTCTGCGACATACCCGCCCGTCGCGCTATGCCCGAGGCACCATCCACAATCCAGTTGCCCCCGAAGCTCAGCGCCGCCAGCCCTCCGATAATCAGCACTACAGCCAGCCACACCGGCATTTCACCGGCATTGATGCGGTTGTTGGCATCGCAGAGCCGCAGATAGAATGCCTTCAGACCGCGGCTCTTCAGATAGGCCGCAGCCGTCGACTTCTGGCGCACGGCAGAGCCGGTGCGGGGTGTAGCCACCGGAGGCATCGGTGCAGGCTCCGATATCTTCGCCGCCGGCTCAGTATTGTGGGCCATAGAGAAGGTATACTTCATGAAGATAACGAAGAACCCGAGCAACATCAATCCATCGGTGCGCGTCAGAATATTCTTCGCCGACCCATCCACCAGCACATCATCGCCACACACGAAGAGCGCAAGCCCCGACAACAGCAGCATTGGCAGCTCCTTGCGTTGCATACCCTTGTCGATCACCACCGGACTCACCGCCGCCATCACGCCGATAGAGAGGAAAGTATCGAAAATGTTGGCGCCCACCACATCTCCCAGCGCCATGCCCCCTTCACCCTTCAAGGTCGAGAGGAAAGCAATCACGAAATCAGGGGTCGACGACCCTATGGCCACCACCGTAAGCCCGATCACCACCTGCGAAATCTTCATGCGCCGTGCAATAGACACCGCGCCATCAGTCAGATAGTTGCCCCCGGCGATGATGAGCACCAATCCGATAATCAATATGATAATGTCGTGAATCATAAGAGTCTCTGTAAGTAATTTGTTTACACTTTTTAACGCCTGTGCATCCGATAAAGTTCTATGCCGTGGGGTACGATAAAGCCTCTTGGCACGTTATTTTTAGAGGTATATATGCGTGAAGAACCGAGCCATATTTGAGGTCTCAGCCACTCGCGCGATTATGGATATAGAAAGTGATGAAAAAGGACAATAGCGAAGAAATCTTTCCGGTGGTGGATGAAGAGGGGAGAGTGCTGCGCAGTGCCACGCGCGGCGAATGCCACAGCGGTTCGCGTCTGCTGCATCCGGTGGTGCACCTGCATGTGTTTGATGCCGAAGGACGTCTCTACCTTCAGCGGCGCCCCGACTGGAAGGATATCCAGCCCGGCAAGTGGGACACCGCCGTCGGTGGACACATGGACTATGGCGAAGATGTGCTGGAGGCCCTGCGCCGCGAGGCCCGCGAAGAACTCGGGCTCACCGGTTTCACCCCACGCTTCCTGACCCGCTACGTATTCGATTCGGTGCGCGAGCGCGAGCTCGTGAATGCCTATATGGCTATCGTCGACCCTTCGGAGGTGGCTCCCTCGGCCGAAGAACTCGACGGCGGAGCCTGGTGGACACCCGCCCAGCTTGCCGACGCCATGGGGAAAGATATCCTCACCCCCAACTTTGAGCAGGAATACACCCGCCTCTTCATCGACAGAGAGGCGTAGGATATACTAAAGGTAAAGCCGCCGACGTTGAGAATAAATGGAGTGGGCGCGGATATCTGCACCCGCATCTACAGGGCGTGATGCCTGCTACCGACAACATTATTACGATAGACTACAGGTAATCACCCACAGTTATTTGTTTCAAAGAACTATCCAGACCGTCAATGATCAGAACAATAACAGCATTATCATTTATTTCCCTCATAACCTCCGCGGCATGGAGCGCCCCTCTCGGAGAGTCGCCTGCCGCACATAGCGAAGTCCCCGACTCGCTCAACTGGGATGACGCCGACTACGAAGGCACCGATCTTGATGAGATAGTCATCATCCAGAAGAATTCCGGCATACGCAAACTGCGCGGCTCAGCCTTCAACACCGAACTGATGACCTCGGCCGAGCTCACCCGCGCCGCATGTTGCAACCTCGGCGAGAGCTTCTCGACCAATCCCTCGGTAGACGTCAGCTACTCTGACGCCGCCACCGGAGCCCGCCAGATAAAACTGCTCGGACTCCCCGGCACCTACGTGCAGATGCTCACCGAAAACATACCCAATCTGCGCGGCGCCTCCGCCCCCTACGGCCTCGGTTATATCCCCGGCCCCTGGATGCAATCGATACAGGTGTCGAAAGGGGCCAGTTCGGTCAAGAACGGCTATGAATCGGTCACAGGCCAGATAAATGTAGAGTTCCTGAAACCCCAGACAGAGGACAACCTTCTTCTCAACGGCTATGCCGACCATCAGGGGCGCGTAGAGGCCAACGCCGTCGGCAACCTGCACTTCAATCCCAAACTCTCGTCAGCCCTCCTGCTTCATGGCGAACACAATTTCAGCAGCCATGACTCTAACGACGACGGCTTTGCCGACTCCCCAAAAGTGAGCCAGTTTGCAGCCCTCAACCGCTGGGCCTATATGGGCGACAACTATATAGTGCAGGGTGGCCTGAAATATCTCGGCGAGAAGCGCCAGAGCGGCCAGCTCGGCAGCCACGCCCATCATGCCGCCGCAGCGCAGAATGCCGGTGAGGCCGGCGCCACCCCCTACATTATCGACACCCATACCGACCGCCTCGAGGCCTTCCTGAAGAACGCATATATCTTCGACCACGAGTCAAACTCAAATCTCGCCCTCATACTCTCGGGCACCTTCCACGACCAGAAGAGCGACTATGGCCGCAAGATATACGATGTCATACAGCGCACCCTCTATGGCCAGCTCATGTATGAGCGCGACTTCGGCAGCATGCACAGCATCTCGGCCGGACTGAGCCTCAACATCGATGACTATCGCCAGCACTACCGCCTAACCCACAACGCGGCCCTCACACCCACGCGCCTCGATGAGAATGAGACTGTGGCGGGAGGCTACGTGCAGTATACCTTCAACTACGACTCCCATCTGATGGTGATGGGTGGACTGCGCTACGACCACAGCTCGCGCTACGGCAGCATGTTCACCCCGCGCCTGCATGCCCGCTGGAATATCGCCGACTGGCTCTCGCTTCACGCCTCGGCCGGCAAAGGCTACCGCACCCCCTATGCACTGGCCGACAACAATTATCTGCTCGCATCGAGCCGCGAGATTGTGGTCAGCCCCTCGCTCAAGCAAGAGGAGGCATGGAACTTCGGCGGCGGAGGCAGCGGCGACCTGCACCTTGGCGAACGCAAGCTCATCTGGAGCGCCGAATACTATTACACCGACTTCAGACATCAGACAGTAGTTGACCTCGACTACTCTCCCCAGATGGCCATCATACGCGAAATCGGCGGGAAATCATATTCGCACTCAGTGCAGGTAGAGGCCGGCATCGACATCATCGCCGACATGACCTTCACAGCCGCCTACAGATTTAACGACGTAAAGGTTGACTACGGGCGCGGTGTCGTGGAGAAACCCCTCACCTCAAAATCAAAGGGGCTCTTCTCACTGAGCTATGCCCCCATGATGGGGCTATGGCAATTCGATGCCACCCTCGCCATCAACGGCGGCGGACGCATGCCAGACCCCGGCGACACCGCAGCCTGGCAGAAGCGCTACAAAGCCTATCCCACCCTCAACGCCCAGGCCACCCGCAACTTCCGCCACTGGAGCATATATATAGGTGGGGAAAACCTCACCAACTATCGCCAGAAGCACCCCATCATCGGCGCCGCCGACCCCTGGGGTCCCGGCTTCGACTCGACAATGGTCTATGCTCCGGTGCATGGCGCGATGGTGTATGTAGGCTTCCGTTATAATCTCAAATGACCCCTCACCCCCCGGGTTAATCTGAATTGACAGCAATATCAACAAACATAATAATTATAAAACAGCAATGAAAATCAGCAGAATCCTTATGGCTGCCGTAGCCGTAACCTCCCTTTCGTTGTCAGCCATGGCCGAGACAGTGGAGTGTGTGTTCACCGTCAATCCGAAGATGGTGTGCAACAGCTGTGAGACCAAGATAAAGAGCAATCTCCGCTTTGAGAAGGGTGTGAAGAAGATCACCACCTCGCTCGAGCGTCAGGAGGTGACCGTAAGCTATAACTCCGACAAGACCGACGAGGCCCATCTCATCGAAGCCTTCGGCAAGATCGGCTACAAGGCCACACCCGTAAAGGGGGACCAGACAGAGGCAACTTCCGAATGCGCCGGCGCCCCGGAGGGCTCATGTTGCAAGTCTAAGGGTGGCTCAGCATGCGCTGCCGCACAGAACGCCACTTGCCACAGCAGCGCTGAGGAAGCTACTTGCACAAAAGCTGCCGAAGCATCTTGCGGCAGCTGCGAAGCCAAGTGAAATCAAAAAACAGAGCCATGTGCTGATTTCAGACAGATCGATATAAGAATCCGCAATCTACTCACCGCGTCCTGACCGAGAGTCAGGGCGCGGTGAATTTTAATTTTAATACTAATGGCAATTATCGAAACATGGCAAGAAAACGAATCAGAGTCACCCGCCCCGGGCGGGCAAGAAAGGAAGCCCCCTCGCTGCAAGTATTCATGAACGGAGTTATCGAGCAGCTGAAGAGCAACGGCAAGCAACGCACCTCAGAGAGCTACCGGTCGGCCCTCAACAGCTTCAATCAATTCGCCGGCAACCGGACTGTCAGTCTGTCAGAAATCGACGCACCGATGATGGAGCGCTATGAGAGCTACCTCTCGGAGAGGGGAGTGGTGCGCAACACCATCTCCTTCTACATGCGCATTCTCAGAGCCGTCTACAACCGTGGTGTCGACCGCAACCTTGTGGCCGACCTGCGCCCCTTCAGGCATGTCTACACCGGTGTCGACCACACCGTCAAGCGCGGCCTGACGCTGCAGAAACTCCAGCTTCTGCTCGAACTCGACCTCTCGGCCGACCAGCTGCTCGAATATGCACGCGACATGTTTATGCTCAGCCTATCTGCGAGGCATGAGCTTTGTCGACATGGCCTTCCTGCGCAAGAGCGACCTCAGCGAGGGGCATCTCGTCTACCGTCGGCGCAAGACTAACCGCCTGCTCAGCATACAATGGACCCCCGAGATGCAGAGCTTCATCGAGAAATATCCACCGAAAATCGGTCCCTACCTGCTGCCGATACTCGGCCATAGAGCCGGCAGTCCGGAGTGCGCCTACCGCAACGAAGCCTATCGGATTAACCGTTGCTTGAAACGTGTGGGACGCATGATCAACCTCTCATTTCCACTCACGATGTATTGCGCACGCCACTCATGGGCCTCGACAGCAAAGATGTCGGGTATACCACTGAGCGTGATCAGCGAAGGGATGGGCCACGAGTCAGAACGCACCACCCGCATCTATCTCGCCTCACTCAGCGCCAAGGTCATCGACCGCGCCAACTCAGTGGTGATATCGATGCTCGGTCTGGCCGGCAGGCGTGTGGCCATAGCCGAGCCCGACCCATTAAACCCATCGCTGCCCGAGAGCGTTCTTAATATAGGTGAGGGCAGATGGTGACGGTGTTCCGGAAGCATCCGGGGAGCCCCGTGGTTCTGCCGGCCACCGTTGCTCAATCCTTGCCTGCCCCATGGCATGAGAGCCATGGATAATGACAGACAAATAAGAACGAGAGACTACACAACGATGAAAAGAAAAAACATCATCATGGCCGCAGTGTTGGGAATGGCGATTTGCGCTATGCCTGTGCAGGCATTCGACAAGTATTCAATCAACCGCGAAGACCTTCCTGAGACTGCCCAGCAGTTTCTGACCGACCATTTCGACAAAGCACGCGTAAGCATGGTCAAGACCGACAAGCATCTGCTCAAGAAGACTGACTACGACGTCAAACTTGTCAACGGCACCAAGATCGACTTCAACAACAAAGGCGAGTGGACTTGTGTCGACTGCAAGCAGAAGGAGGTGCCCGCTTCGCTGATTCCATCGAAAGTGGCAAAATACGTGGCTGCCAACTTCCCCGAGACCTTCGTGACGAAGATTGAGAAGAAGACACTCAGCTACGAGATTGAGCTCAACGATGGCGTAGGCCTGAAGTTTGACCGTCTGGGCAACTTCAAGAGCATGAAGCTCGACGACTGACCACACTGCGGGTGCCGGCACGCCTGAAATGCCAGGTGCAAGCCCCCACTTGCAACACACACTATGAGAGAAGACCGGACCACACGGCGCCGACACCCCTTTGCGGGTTATGGCACCGGGTGGTCCGGTCCTCCTGTTATTTATGTACGGCGTTATTCAGTTGCCCATGCCGTCGGGGCTATTCAGTGACGTAGCCGTCGGTGAGGAGCTGCTTGAAGAGCTTGTCGCCCTTGAAGCGGTTGAATAGGCGGCCGCAGTCTTTGGCAGTGCGGTTGAAGAGATCCTGATAATTCAGCACCTTAGCGCCCGAGATGACATCGAAGGTGTAGTGGGCCTGCTCGGTATTGAAGAGGCGGCTGCCGGCATTGCGTATGCCGGCCACTTCAGTCAGATTCTCAGGATGGTCGGCGCGGGCATTCCATGAGCCGCGGCTCCCCTCTGAGAGTGTGAGTAGAGCCTCATCATCGGTCAAAATGTCGGCAAATATCAGATTTGAATCCTCATAACGCCGCCCTGTCTTGAAATCCTCCTTATCGAGGAATAGCTTCATCGGCACGCGGCACACAGTGCCATCCTCATAACCGAGCACCACCCAGCTCCGTGCATCCTCATCGCGGATGGGGAGGGCCAGCAGCAGGTCGGGGTCGGTGTAGCCGTAGAAATCGGAGGTCATCATGAAGCCATCTTTCAGAATCTGCAGATAGCGGGTGGTGGAGGGATCATGGTCGGGGTCGAAGCTCGCCGGACACACGGCGCGCCAATGTCGGGTGGCAATCTTCTCAGGGTTCTCTGCCGATGGAGTTGTCGGCGCCTGGGTGTTGCGAGACTTCTCTGACTTCTGAGGATCCGGGCTGCTCTGCTGGGTGGTTGTGGCGGCAGTCTCTGCAGGAGCCTGGGATGTTGCGTCGGTAGCCGGCGCCGCAGCTGCAGCCGCTGATTGAGTGGGAGCCGACGTCTCGGCAGAGGGTGTGGCGGCAGCCGCCTGAAGCAGGCGGTGGCGCTCACGCTCCTCGGCGCGGCGGTCGATAAAGCGGCGTATGTCCTCAGGATTTCTGAAATCGAGTTTCGAAGAACCGTGGCGCTCATAGATGACGCCATCCACCTTCACAGGCGCCGTGTAGTAAGGTTTAGCCGTGGCCACATAGATGCGTTTGCCGCCGAAGGTCTCGAAGCGGGTCTCGACATAGGCATCCACATCGCGCCCCATGGTGGTGCACACCGCGCGGCGGAAGTAGAGGTCATACTTATCCTCGCTGCCGTCAAACATCTTATAAGCCAGATCATTCTCCATGCCCACACCCATGCCGAAGTCATTGACGCCGATATAGAGAGTGCCGCCGTCGGCATTCAGCAGCGAGCAGAGCTCCTTCATCACATCGCGCGACTGAGTGTCGGGGTCGGGGCGCATATGATTGTTGGGTGGATATATAAGCGAGGTCTTGAACTCAGTGGTCTTGTCCTCCTTGCCGAATGAATGCAGGGTCGACTTGCGGGCATTGACATGCAGAATATAGTTGATGCGGTCCTCGATCTCTCCCAGAGCCGATGCCGATGAATTCTCGGCCAGTATATTGTAAGCCATCACATAGCTTGCCAGATTGCGTATCTCCTCGTCAGAATCCGACATGTAGGCCCATAGAGCGTCGCGCATCTGCGGCTTACCCTTGTAAGAGACTATCTTCAGTTGCAGATATCGGTGGTAGATTTCCGAGCGGTGGTCGAAGCGCGAGCGGTCGTTGGCCTCAAATTCCTCGAGCTGTTCGGCATCGATGATACCGTTCATGGCGAAGTAATGCAGAATCTCGATGAGTCGCATCCAGGCGGCGTAGAACTCCCGGCGGTTGTCGTCGCGGGCCATTCGTGCCAGCAGGCGGGCGAACCCGAGATGATTGTAGGCACGCGAATAATTCGACTCAGCCGCCGCCTTGCTCTCTACAAGCGCCATGAGCTCCTTCATGCGCGCGTCGCTCACGAGGTCCTCGCTATTGGGCTCATCGCCCGAAATCGTAAGGTTGTCGGCCGGCATCTCATAGATGTTGCCATTACTATAGTCAGCTATCAAGCGGTTGAAGGCTATGTCGGTGCGGAAGTTCATGGGCTCCTCTACAATCTCGGTCACCACGCCATCGATGTAGGGGACACTCGGATTGTCCGGGCGTGTCCAATAGCTGGCCTTGACGATAGTGCCGTTGCGCAGGCTCGAGGAGAGCCCCGACTTCTGGAAGCGCACGGCATCGCCGAGTTCGCTGACGCCTACGGTGCCATATTGGTTAGAGCTCTTGATGACGCAGATAAGTTCATTGTCGTTGACCATCTGGTCATGCGTGAACTTCACGATAGCATCAGAGGCGGTGAAATGAATCACCCCATCATCAACCCTCTTGACACGCGCCTCGAATATATAGGGGTTGCCATCCTGGTCGGCGAAGTCGGCAGGCGTCAGCCCCGGCACCTTATAGCGCACAATGTCGTCGAGCGCGATCACGCCGTGCCCCTCATAGTAATCATCGGTGACTACGACGGCGAAGAGATTGTCATCAATCCTGCGGGTGACGCGAATCATGCAGTAGTCATCCTCTGCCGGCAGCGGACGGCGGATGCGGTTTGGGCGTTTCACCTCCTCATCTTCAGAGAAGAGCGACGACTCGATGGCGCTCCACATGTCGCGCGACCTCTTCAGGTTAGTCTCGCCCGAGGGGGCGATGATACGTTGCGGGCTCAGCACCCTCAGATTCGGCCAGATTCCCACGCCGTTGAGGTCGAGGGTGCGCAGCGAATCTTCCGGCACATCGTCGCGGGTGAGAATCACCCCGCTGTCGCTGAGCTTGAGCACCACCTGGCGGTTGGCATACCACTTCTCGAACGATCCCTCCAGACCTACGGGCATGGCTGTGAGTTTCGAGGCTATCAGGTCGTGGCCGTCGGTCTCGCTCCAGCGGTAGATGCCCGACAGGGTGCGGGTGACATCCATCAGCGCCAGGAAAGAATTGCGTATCGCATTGTCGGGCACCGAAGTGCGCAGACGCCCCGCATAGCGGTAAAGTGTAGAGAGATTCAGATTATAGTCGAAAACATCGGCATCCGTCTCGCGGTCGGCAAGCAGAAGCTGTATGGCCAGTGCCTCGATAAGGCTCCGCACCGTGGGGTCTTTGAGCGAGCCATTCTCCTCAATACCCTGCCGGCATTGCTCCACATAGATCTGGATGAGTCGGATGAAGGCCTTCCGGAAGGGCTCATCGCGCCAGAAATCTTCAGAGCGGTCATGGATGATGCCGAAGATGCGTTTCACATTCTCCTGCATGAAATCAGACGATAGCGAGAAGATGCGCATCATCATGTCGAGACGGCGTTCAGCCTCGAATACATAGCCCGATGTGCGCAGACTCTCGAGCACGTGATTGACGCATGACTCATGTTCGCCGCGGGCCAGATACTCGGCAGCCGTCATGTAGCCCCCCACATTCCGGGCCAGCACCGTAAGGCGGTGCTGCAGCGACTTGCGGCGCAGCGGCTCTACATCAAGCAGCACCGCCGACCCCTCGAGCAGATACATAATCGAGTCAAGCATCTCGTGCAGCCGGCGCGCGATATCCTCCCAGCCCGCTCCGGTGACCTGCCAGTCCTTGATAATCTCGAGCAGGCTCCGGCTCACGGCCAGGTCATAGAAGTCATCGTTAAGGAATGGTAGAGAGAAGAATCTCTCCATATCCCATTCAGGCGATTCCTCGGCAAAGAGGTTGCGGCGGATGATGGCGGCCACACTTGCGGCGTCCAGTTCGGATAAAGAGTCGGGTTCGGATGGCTCGGAATCATCGGCAATATCGATGTTGGGTTTGACCGGATTAGGTCTGAATAAAGCAGCCGAATCAAGGAGCCTCAGGTGGGCGCCGGTCTTGTCGATATCAGTAAGCGAGCAGCGCACGGAACTGCCGGTAAGAAGTTTGGCCCCTTTCGGCACACCGAGGCGGAAGGATATCCCCCGGTGGTCGGCCAATTCATAATAACCGTTGTGTGAGAAATCATGCCGCACGATGAATTCATATTCACCACCTATCTCATAAAATTGAGATATAAGAGTCTGTAGATTCTGGCGGAGAAAGATATTGCCGTTGGCCTGATGGGTGACTGTGCAATCAATCGGAGTGCCATCAGGCAGATTCTCCTGAAATTTAAATAGCTTGACCCTGTAGGTGCGGTCTTCATATTTGACTTCAAACTGAGGGGTGCCGTTGTTGCTGCGCACCACCTTTGCCAATAATTTCATAATACAGATTTAACGTAATAATTGAAGTTGATTAAATTTTTGATCTCTTGGTTGCCCTGTTGGGAGGGCTGGGAGAGGGATGGGATCTCTGGGAGGGATGGGATTGCTGGGAGAGAGTTCCTTAATAGGGGAAAACGCTCCCTATATGCAAAATTAACGGAAAAATTCAAAAGAGAGGTCAAAATCGGCGGCATATTTAGGCAAATCCATGAAAAGTCGATATCTGGAGGTGAAAATCTTGCATGTTACTTTGATTTTGCCTAACTTTGGGTGTTGCGTTGAGGTATGGGCGAGGCTGCAAGCGGATTGCAATATTGCAATTGAGGCAATCATGCACGCGCTATCGAGTCACCGCAATATTGTGAAAAATGCCGGGCTGAGTGAAATAAATGTTAATTTCGCAGCATAAGAAATCAGAAACTTAAAAAAACATAGACAGATATGGCAATCAATCTTGAAAAAGGACACCGCATCAACCTTGAGAAAACTGATGGCAAGAAACTCACCGAGTTCTGTGTAGGCGTCAACTGGGGCGCGATAGTGCGCGAAGTGCCCCGCAAGTCGGGCTTCCTGGGACTGAGCACCAAGATGGTGGCAGAGGAGCTGGATGTGGATATCGACCTGAGTTGTGTCATGACCGATGCGCAGGGTAATCTTATCGACACGCTCTACTCGCCGCTCTATAATCCGGTGATGTTCCGTTCGCGCGGGCTGCCGGTGGGTAAGGACTGGAGCGCCGATGGCTCGATGTACCACACCCCCGACGACACTGAAGGCGACAAAGGTGGCGATGATGGCCTTGACAACGAGATTGTGCAGATCGATCTCAAGAAAGTGCGCTCCAACATCGACCAGATATTCTTCTTCCTCAATATCTTCTCGCCGCGCTCGATCGACTTTGCCGAGGTGCCATATGTGCAGATCCGCATGTTTGAGGGCACACCGCAGCGTGTGCAGCAGGTATTCGCGCAGTACGACGTGGCCAAGGAACCGCAGTTCCGCGGCAAGAACGCTCTTGTGCTCGGCCGCATCTACCGCCGCAACGGTGAGTGGAAGTTCGCTGCCATCGGCGATGCCTTCGATGACGGCTACGATCTTCGCAACACCATCAAGCGCATACTTGACAGCTACGCCAAGTAAAGATAGAGATAATCAGTCTTCCTTGCCTTTCCTGCGACTGAGAGGGGATGGGGTGTCTTCGCCCCGTCCCCATTGTCAGAATGTGCGGGGCGGGGCTTAACGGAGGGTCTTACTATATCACCGGAGAGCGGCGGTACACATTGCGACCCGCATGCGCTCCGCAATCAACCAGTGAGCATGAAAGCCAACGAACGCCGGGCCCTGACCCGCATATTGATCGACCTCATAAAGGCCGACAAAGTGATAGACAGCCGCGAGATGGAGCTATATGCCGAGCTGAAGCAGCAATTCGGCATAACCCGCGAAGATGAGGGTGAGGCATTCATGCTGACACTTGGCGAGGCCATCTCTACGATATGCGCTCTTCCGCAGGCGGAGGTGCGCGACTATCTGGGCACATTCGAGAAGATGACGCTCAGCGATTCATTCTGCGCCCGCGAGGAGGCCCTGTTGATGCTGGCCCTGAGGTATTGTCTTGACCCGCATATGCCGCAGAGCGACGTGCTGTCGGTAGAGGTCGACGATGTGTGGTTTGATGATCGGCAGGTGCTCTATGTGGAGTCCTACTTTGATGAGGAGGTGAATGCCGCGGTGGCCGGATCCCTGCGCCAGATACAGCGCGAGCTGAAGCTCTGCGGACTCGACTTCGTGTATCTGCCCGAGGTGGTGAACCATTATCTCACCACCCCGGCGCCGTTGATGGAGGATGTGGCCATGTTGCTGTCGCCCACACTGTCGCAGAGTGGTGTGCGCGATTTGCTCAGTCAGCTCAAGAATATCTCGACCGACAAATTCTGCATCGAGCAATTGCACCACAAACTCGGTTTCGAAGAGCTTGCCCAGACCGATCCGGCCCTGCTGATGCGCATCGGCCAGACGCGTGTGGGCGACAGGGTGGTGACCAACTTCCTGCGCATAAGTCTCGACACCGACCCGCTGCGCGAGGTGGAGCGACTGACCGACTTGTTTCTCTCAGCCTGCAGCAATGACCGCGTCGTAATCAGCCATAAGCGAGATGCCGAGGGGAGTTTCCTCTATAATGGGTTTTACAGGCAGCTGTTTGAGATTATCCTGCTCAAGCGGGCTGTGACCACGAAGCTCAGGGTCGACTTCCGCAATATGACGCTCGTATTCCCCGGCATCGATGCGGTGCTGAGCGGGCTTCACCGCAAGGAGAAGACGATGTATGTGCTCATGATATTCGAATCGCAGAAGGGGGGCATAAATTTCACTCCGCCACGCGGCGGCGCTGATGCCCACCGCTATGAGCGGCGCATGGAGCAGGTGAAGCGGCGCTTCGCGCGCATCTACCGCGCCTTCGAGGGGACGACCGAGAGGGTGCCCGACATCACGCGTCAGGATATACGCAATCCCATCCTGGCCAACATTAAGCGCGAGGTGATGCGTCATGAATCGAATATCTATAAGCCCGAACGATTCGTGGTGCAGCGCGACCGCGATGGCTACTACGCCATCCCCGCCATCAGCGAGGCTTTCGAGTGTGTGCTGCCGGGCAGCGATGAGGCCTGCGACATATTCGCCACGCCACTCTTTGCCGAGCTGGCTGCTATTAAATAGGCTTGGCGAGCCGCTGCGGTCTGGACTGAAAATAATATTCGGGCTTGCAGCCTAAATTGACACAAAATACAATAATACATATAATTACAACATGCAGAAGCAAACTCATTTTGTGGGTCTGACGGAGCAGCAGGTTGAGGAGAGCCGCCGCCAACACGGCTCAAATCTGCTGACGCCTCCCGAGAAGGACCCGTTGTGGAAGCGGTTTCTCGAGAAATTCGGCGACCCGCTGATCATTATCCTGATGATTGCCGCAGTGCTCTCAATCGGCATATCATGCTATGAATTCTGGGGACCCGGAAGCGAGCATGGCCGGTTCGGAGTATTCTTCGAACCCCTCGGCATCATTGTGGCCATATTGCTTGCCACAGGTCTGGCATTCATCTTCGAGCTGAAGGCCGACAAGGAATTCGCATTGCTCAATCAGGTGAACGACGATGAGCCGGTGCAGGTGGTGCGCGACGGCCATGCCATGTCGGTTCCCAAGCGCGATGTGGTGGTGGGTGATATCGTGATTCTCAACACCGGCGAGGAGGTGCCCGCCGATGGCGAGCTGCTCGAGGCTGTGTCGCTCAATATTGATGAGTCCACCCTCACCGGCGAACCCATCTGCCACAAGACTACCGACCCGGCTCAGTTTGACCCCGACCACACCTTCCCCGACAATCATGCCATGCGCGGCACCAAGATTATGGAAGGTCACGGTGTGATGAAGGTCTTCGCCGTGGGCGACAAGACTGAGAACGGCAAGGTGTTTGAGGCCGCCCAGATCGACGACAGTGTCAAGACTCCGCTCAATGAGCAGCTTGACGGTCTGGGGGATCTGATCACTAAAATCTCATATGGTTTTGCTGCAGCGATCGTGATCGGCCGCCTCTTCCTCTTCTTCATGCACAGTGGCGCCGATGGCTTCAACTGGGTGGAATTCATGACCTATCTGCTGCAGACGCTGATGGTGGCTGTGACGCTGGTGGTGGTGGCTGTGCCCGAGGGTCTGCCGATGGCGGTGACTCTCTCGCTGGCTTACTCCATGCGCCGCATGCTCAAGACCAACAACCTTGTGCGCAAGATGCACGCCTGCGAGACGATGGGCGCCACGACGGTGATTTGCACCGACAAGACGGGCACCCTGACCCAGAACCAGATGCAGGTCTACAAGACCAACTTCTTCGGCCAGCCCTCTGACGAGGTGCTCTACGAGGGTATCGCCGTCAACTCTACCGCCCAGCTTGATCTCTCGGGCGAGAAGCCGCAGGTGCTCGGCAACCCCACCGAGGGTGCGCTGCTGCTCTGGCTGCGCGACCGCGGCGCCGATTATCTCAAGCTGCGCGAGGGTGTGGAGAGGGTAGAGGAGCTCCCCTTCTCGACCGAGCGCAAGTACATGGCTACAGTCGTCAAGTCTGCCACCGGGAAGCGTATACTTTACGTGAAAGGTGCTCCGGAAATCGTGTTCGGCATGTGTGGCGACACTGCCGGAGTGACCCGTCAGGAGATCGATGCCCAGCTGCTCGAATATCAGAATCAGGCGATGCGCACACTTGGCTTCGCCTATAAGGTGCTCGATAATGACGCGCCTGTGATTGCCGACCATAAGCTCAAGGCCGATGGACTCGTATTCCTCGGCATTGTGGCGATATCGGATCCGGTGCGCTCGGATGTGCCCGATGCAGTGGCTGAGGTGCTCAATGCCGGAATCGGCGTGAAGATAGTCACCGGAGACACTCCCGGCACCGCCAAGGAGATCGGGCGCCAGATCGGTCTCTGGAATGATGCCAAGGATGGCGACCGCAACATCATCACCGGCACAGAATTTGCCGAGCTCAGCGATGCCCAGCTCCGTGAGCGTGTGGGCGACCTGAAGATCATAGCTCGTGCACGCCCGATGGATAAGAAGCGCCTCGTAGAGGCCCTGCAGGGCAACAACGAGGTTGTGGCCGTCACCGGCGACGGCACCAACGATGCGCCGGCTCTTAAGGCCGCGCATGTGGGTCTGTCGATGGGCGATGGCACGTCGGTGGCCAAGGAGGCCTCCGACATCACCATCGTCGACAACTCATTCTCATCGATTGGTCGCGCCGTGATGTGGGGTCGCTCGCTCTATCAGAATATCCAGCGCTTCATTCTCTTCCAGATGACGGTGAATGTGGCTGCCTGTCTGATTGTGCTCTTCGGTGCATTCATGGGTATGCAGTCGCCGCTGACAGTGACCCAGATGCTCTGGGTGAACTTGATTATGGACACCTTCGCAGCCATGGCGCTCGCCTCGCTGCCGCCGTCGGCCGGAGTGATGCACGACAAGCCGCGTTCGCGTCAGGCATTCATCATCAATCGTCCGATGTGGAACTCCATAGTGGGTGTGGGTGGCATATTCTTCCTGCTGCTCCTGGCCCTGCTCTGGTATTTCGAGCACACCGACATCACTTCGCTCACCCAGATTGGCTCAGCCATTATCAACTCGGAGAACACCGGACTCTCCCCCTATGAGCTCTCGCTCTTCTTCACTATCTTCGTGTTCCTGCAATTCTGGAATATGTTTAATGCCCGCGCATTCGAGACCGGTCGCTCGGCTTTCCACTTCAAGGGTTGTAGCGGCTTCGCTCTGATAGCCCTTGTGATTCTGGTGGGTCAGATAGTGATAGTGAGCATCGGCGGACAATTCTTCAATGTGGTGCCGCTCCAGTTCACCGACTGGTGCATCATCATCGGAGCGACGTCGCTTGTGCTCTGGATAGGCGAGCTGCTGCGCCTCTTCAAGAAATAGAGGCCGCACGACATCAATCCGTAGCGCGTCACGACATCAATCCGTAGCGCGTCACGACATCAAACAATAACCCGTCACGACATTCATACTCCCAATAACCCCGAGAGGTGCCCCGCTTGCGGAGCACCTCTCTCTTTTTCGTTCCGGCGATGACGGGAGCACGGTGGTGGACGGGAGTACGTTTTTTACGGGAGTACGGTTGTAGACGGGAGAACGGTTGTGACGGGAGTACGGTTGTAGACGGGAGTACGGTTGAAGACGGGAGAACGGTTGTGACGGGGGTACGGTTGGTGACGGGAGGTGGCGGGTGCGGCGTTAGCCTCCTGGGAGGAGGGGCGCCTCTCCCCGACACGGCTCGACTGCGCCCGGGGAAGTAACCTCTCTTCTCCCTCTCTTGAGGCAAGATCGTGGCCGTGGGCACCCAACGCCGTTAAGTTCAGTCACCATCTTAATGTGGCGTAGTTTTGAAAATGGGAAAGGACTTTAAGGGCGCGGATTTTTTCGCTTGTCGCTACGCGACTGCGCCGCGGATGGGATGGATTAACGCGGATCATATTTGTGCTTGGGTTGCACGCGGGTGGGAACGGATGCATCTTGGCGCTCAGCGCCTTGATGCTCGCGGATGGCGTCCCGGCAAGTTCTGGCCGTTCCAATTCAGTCGCCGTGGTCCCTCTTTATTCTCCCGTGTTGCCTCCTCGTTCGCAGGCTCCTCGTTCTCCCGTGGTCGCACAGAAGAAGGTAGAGGCCGTCGGCCTGACTCAACGAGTCGGCCTTTCTGGTCTTGCGCATGGCCGATTTGCTAACCAAGATATGAATCAAAAGTATATACTCGCATCAACCTTAATTTCGGCAATAAAAGCCGATTATTGCCAAAATTAAGCTATTGTAATAGCTCGCTTGTCTTCACCCAGTAATAGAACGCTTCGGGTAGGGTACGCTTCAGTTTATTCAGTTTGTTTGTCAGCGTTGGACACCATTCTCTTGTGAAGCATTCGGGTTTAATCATGGTCAGTATCGTTCTTCAAGTAAGACTGCAATTTTTGTTTGATCCCCCTTCGTGAAGCATAGCGCAACATTTTAGGGATGTTCAATTGATATAGGGATTTGGCATTCTCCATAATGTAGGATGCCTCAATTCCTTGGATGTAATAAAAGTCCGCATCAATATTTATATCCACCAGCAACTTCTCCAAGGTTTGGGTACAGATGCCGTCGATTATCTTTACAGGACTTTCTGTCACAAGAGGTTTGACTATTACACACTGTTCGGCCAAGTCAACATAATCACACATAAAATCACTATCGGGCTTGTGATAAGCCTTTATATTCTTATCAATCAGATAGTGGAACACCGCTTCAGATGCCTCTTTGGTAACTTCGACATATAGAGCGTTATTGGCAGATATGTGATGTTGCAATGCGGTTATGTCCTGTCCTGAATATACAACAATATCAATGAGTGGAAACTTAGAGGCTAAGTCGCCATATAATTCTTTCAACTCATTGGTCAGCGTCGGCGTAAACGCCCTTTTTATAAAACTCCCGTAAAGCCCACGGGTTAATCGGCATAATTTATTTTGCTTGATAAGTTTTTTGATATGCCATAATATACCGGAATCAGAAATATCTTCCTGTCTTCGGACATAATTAGCCAATTCACAAAGCGTGAACGTGTCATGGCTATCGGCAAAATTCAATATCATATCAGATGTACTCATAACGATTTATATTTCGCTGCAAAGATAACTTAATTTCGGCAATAAACCAAAATTATTGCCGAAATTAAGTAAGCGGGAGCGGATGCATCTTGGCGCTGAGCGCCAAGATGCTCGCGGATGGCTGCGCATTCCCCTTTGATACGGAAGTTGCGGATTGATATGTCTGGATATAGATGTATTGACGATTATCCGATGTATCGCTTGGGGTCGATTAACATCCGGCACCATCCGCGTCGCCACAAGGCGCATAGCGCCGATGTGCCTGCGCCCCATCCAATTGCATATGAAGCAAACGATCCGCGTTAATCCATTCCATCCGCGCTCGCAACGAGTTGCATAGCAACGAGTAAGAGAAAAATCCGCGCCTAAAAATTCCTTTCCCATCTTACAAGCCACCGCAGCCAAAGATGTAACCTTAACCGCCTTTGGCGTCCCGGCCAGCTCTGCACTGCCCAAGTTTCTCGATAACATTTCGGATGCTGGAAATGTCAATCTCTAGTTTATGGTTGTGCTGCGGTTGATAAGATGGAAATGGAATTTAGCGGCGCGGATCAGTTCGCTTGTCGCTACGCGACAGCGCCGCGGATGGGATGGATTAACGCGGATTTTCATTTACACATGGTGGTGGGAACCGGGTGGCAACGCGGGTGGGAATGGATGCATCTTGGCGCTGAGCGCCTTGATGCTCGCGGATGGTGGCCCGGCCAGCTCTGCACTGCCTAAGTTTCTCGATAACACTTCGGATGCTGGAGATGGCCATCAGCGGAGATTATTCACTATACGGAATAATCCTTTGGTATAGGTGGAGTGATCACGCCATTTGCCAAATGAGAAGTCTTGTGCTCCAAAATTAATCAGATAACCTAATCTGAGATTGGATAGCGTCAGGTAAGTATATAATTGACGAAACTCATTTTCTCCTATTTTAGAAAGGGCTTTCAATTCGATAATGACTTTATCATCGACTATGATATCGGCATGAAACGCATCTTTGATAATATTCCCTCTATATATGGCAGGTATTATAGCCTGCGATGCGACTTTATACCCCATTGATTGTAGTTCGAAAACAAGAGCCGCCTCATAAAATGATTCCAACATACCTGCCCCGGCATTATTTCTCACTTCAAAGGCAGCATGTATTATATCGCTGCCAATTTGGATATATTCTTCTTCAAGACCCATAAAATCAGACTTTAAGTATTCGACGTCACTAAATTATATAAAAATATAGACATCCACAAGAGGGAGTGGATTAATCTTAAGCAGACTTTGGCTATCGGCGATCCGTGACCATCCGCTATGCATAGAGGCGCATAGCGCCGAGATGCACTTGCTCTATCCCTCTTTCATTCAATTATTTGAAAAAGAAAATCCGCGTTCATCCTTCCCATCCGCGGCGCTGTCGCGTAGCGACCAGCGAAGAGATCCGCGCCTAAAAATTCCCACCCCATCTTCCAAACCTGACATCTTCAGTGTATGGCTTGACGCACGCTGGGTACTGAGGCGTATTCGGAGGTAAAACAGGATGGGCGTTACACACTCTCTTGCTAAGAGAGTGTGACGCGGCGCTGGCCGCGGCGCGCCTCCGGGCGCGTGGACCGCTTGCTAGGGAAACTAACTAAAAAGAAAGAGATTATTATCACGAAAAACTCCTACGGGGGCGCCATCACTTGTAAATGGCCGCCCGGCAGAGTTGTAATACCATCTTAACTCAACCTCACCGGTTATCAAAAAGCAACATGAAACTACGTCACTGGCTTCTCCTGTGCGCACTGCTGCTGACAGCCCCCTTCGCGGCCAAGGCACAGACAGCGGCAATCAAAACCAACCTTGTCGGCTGGGCCCTGACCAATGTCAACCTCGGAGTCGAGGTCGGCGTCGCGCGTCAGCATACCGTGCAGCTCACCGGCTCGCTCAACCCCTGGAACTTCAGCGACGACCGCCACTTCCGCAACTGGAACGTGATGCCCGAGTACCGCTACTGGTTCTGCGAAAAGTTCAACGGCCACTTCATCGGCGTCCACCTGCTGGGCGGCCAGTACAACGCCAAGAACGTCAACTTCCCCCTCAAGGCCCTCATCGTGGCCTCGTCGGTGACTCCGCAGGACGTGGCCGATGACCCGGCCTCGGCCCAGAAGGGCTGGCCCGACCTCACCGGCGACAACAGCGGCCGCCACGCCGAAGGGTGGTACGGCGGCGCCGGATTCACCTACGGCTACCAGTGGATGCTCTCCAAGCACTGGAACGTAGAGGCCTCGCTCGGCGTGGGCTACGCCTATAGCTCGCTCAAGTTCTACGGCCGATGCAAGAAGACGATCGACAAGCGCTCGCTGCACTATGTCGGCCCCACCCATGCCAACATCTCATTCATGTATCTCTTCTAAAGGTTCCATATACACACAGGCACAAACTTCCAGTCATGAAATTCCACACCTTATATATCAAAGGCATCGCAGCCGCCCTGCTGCTTGGCGCCGCCGCATCGCCGGCAGCCGCCAAGAGCGCGCACAGCACGCTGCCCCAGCTGAAGGCCCGCAACATCAGCTTCTACACGGCCGACAGCATCATGCACGTCGACTACGACTTCGACCTCTCCGACATCAGCCTCGGCACCAACGAGCGCGTGACCCTGACACCGGTACTGGCCGGCGAGGGTGACTCGATCGTGCTGCAGCCGGTGGTGGTCAACGGCCGCAACGCAGCCATCAAGTATGAGCGCGAGGAGTCGCAGCGTGTGCCGGGCGCCACGGTGCTGCAGTACCGCAAGGGTCAGCAGCTGTCGTGGAGCGGCTCGGCCGAGTTCCCCTACGAGCAGTGGATGGAACTCTCGCGCCTCAACGTGCACGAGGACCTCTGCGGCTGCGGAGTGCTCCAGGAACAGGCATCGCTCCCCTTCGGCGACGAGTTCGACAACCGTCCGGCGCCGGCCATGGTGATGACCTTCCTGCAGCCCGTGGTGGAGGCCACGAAGGCCCGCGCCGAGGAGGGCTCGGCATTCGTGGACTATGTGGTCAACAAGACCAACATCCTGCCCGACTACCGCAACAACCGCGCGGAGATCCGCAAGATCACAGCCACGATCGACCTCGTGAAGAATGACCCGCTGGTGAGCATCACCGAGATCAACATCCACGGTTACGCATCGCCCGAGGGCTCGTACAAGAACAATGCCCGTCTGGCCGAGGGCCGCGCGGCATCGCTGAAGAACTACGTCAAGTCGCTCTATACACTCTCCGACCGCCTCTTCACATCGACCTCCACTCCGGAGGACTGGGCCGGTCTGCGCCGCCTGGTCGAGAAGTCGACCCTCAGCGACAAGGAGGCCATCTTAGGCGTCATCGACTCCGACATGGAGCCCGACGCCAAGGACGCCGCGCTGAAGACCCGCTTCCCGCAGAGCTACCGCACGATGCTTGCCGACATGTATCCGGCGCTGCGTCACTCGGACTACACGGTGAAGTATGTGGTGCGCCCGCTCACCATCGAGGAGACCATCGAGGTGATGAAGGTGTCGCCGAAGAATGCGTCGCTTCAGGAGATGTTCCTTGTGGCGCAGAGCTACGAACCGGGTTCGGATGAGTTCAACGAGGCGATGTCGATAGCCGTGGCCACCTACCCAGACGACCCCGTGGCCAACCTCAACGCCGCCATCGCCGCGCTCAACGCCCAGCAGTGGGACGCAGCCCGCGGCTACCTGGCCAAGGCCGGCCAGAGCGGCGAGGCGCAGCAGGCCCGCGGCATGCTGGCGATGCACGACGGTGACTTCGACGCCGCCCAGTCCTACCTCGAGGCAGCTCAGGCCGCCGGCGTGGAGGACGCCGCCTTCAACCTCACCATCCTCGACCGCGCCCGCAAGCTCGCCGCCCAGAACCGCGCCACGAAGTAACCCCCGGGCCGCCGCGCCTGGGAGGAGGGGCGCCCCCGCCCCGACACGGCCCGATAGCGCTGCCCTCCCCACGTAGCCGCAGAGGGCAGTGGCCGGGGCGGAAGCTCCGGCGCAAAGGAGGCAGCGCAAAAGAAGCAGCGACTTCTCAATAAGAAAAAAATGAAAAACTAACACTTTTAATAACCAAAATAAAATTAACCTACTTATGAAATTTTCTAAGTATTTCATGCTCGCAGGTGCCGCAGCCATGCTCGCAGCCTGCTCAAGCGAAGAGCCCGTGCCCGCTCCCGGCACCTCTGACGCAGCCAACGTCGAAGTAAACGCCTACGTATCTCTCGCCATCGGCCTCCCCGCCGGCGACGCTACACGCGCCTTCAGCAATGTCACCTATGACAAGGGTACTGCTGAAGAGTATGATGTGAAGAATGCTCACCTCGTAATCTTCAAGGGTGACACTGAGGCTGATGCTGAAGTTTCAAGCATCTACAACATCACTGGCGAATGGACAGAAGCTGCTGAAGGCAACGTAACAAGAACTCTCAAAACTAATGTAGGCATCACAGAGAACCCTGCCAATGAGAAAATCTATGCTCTCGTAGTGCTCAATGATGGTGATGCTGCAACTCACTATGCCGCTGGCGTGAAATATAGCGACCTTATCGGTAACGCTGCATCTTGGATTGCTACCAATACCACTAATGGTATCTATATGACCAATGCTCCTATGGTGGGTGGCTACACTCTCGTAGAGCTTTCGGGTGCTAACATCGCTCCTGATGAGAACACACCTGCAGCCGCTACTGCTCAGATTTATGTAGAGCGTGGTGTGGCTAAGGTGACTCTTAGCGCAAAGGCCAGCGGCAACTCATATGACGTTACTCCGAAGGGTGGTGAGAAAATCACCGGTGTTATCCAGAAGTGGGATCTCGACATCACCAACAAGACTGCATATCCCGTACGCAATGTGACTGGTTTTGCAAATTGGGGCAATCACCTCAAATCAGCTGATCGTATCTTCTGGGCTGTTGATCCCAACTACAGCGATGCTAAATCTACTGTAGATGGCAATATCTTCAACAGATATACTGCTGCCCTCCCGAATGCCGTAGGTGCTTCTGAGTACTGCCTCGAAAACACTATGGATTACCTTCATATGAACAAGACTCAGTCAACCCGCGTGGTTCTCTCAGTTAAGTTCGGCAACGAGACTCTCTATCGTTCTAACGTGAATGGTCTGATGTACACTGAGACTGAGCTGAAGAACTACATCATCGAGGTTGCTCAGGCTGCTGACAAGACTCTCGAGGCTGAGAAAATCACAGTAGAATTCCCCGATGCAGCAGGTGCTGATATGGCGATTAAATCTGTGAAGTATGACGGTACTGACATCGATGGCCTCGTAGCTTCTCTCGGTAAGTTCTATGTATGGAAAGATGGTATCGCATACTACAAGGCTATCATCAAGAATGTTGCTGACAATGCCTACGAATGGAATAAGGATGTAGCTTACACTGCTGATGAGCTTGGCCGCTGGGGCGTAGTGCGCAATAACTCTTACGAGGTTGTCATCAACAGCATCAACAAGCTCGGTAAGGGCACACCCGGTGAGCTCGAACCCAAGAACGAACCCGACGACCAGCCGGATCCCGAAGATGAGGATAACGACGAATTCGCTATCGACTTCACTGTCAACATGCACTCTTGGGCTAAGCACGTGCAGAACGAGGATCTCTAATCGACAAGAAGGAGGTTGACGGGGTGGCGCCGCTGAGGGCGGCGCGCACCTGAGGTCAGCCTTGAACGAAAATAGAAAGAAGGCTGCCGGGGGGCGGACCCACAGGCGTCCGTTGGCTCCCCGGCAGCTTTCATCTTTTTTTAACCCGTTTTTTCTCTCCCCGCCATCCAAAATAAAATGAAGAATTTTAACATCATACGGTGTCTCTCTTTCGTGGTCGGAGCACAGCTCGCCCTGGGCCTGGGCTCCTGCTCGCTGATGCACGATGACCTGCCGGAGTGCGCAACTCAGCCCGACACGCAGACCCGCGTTAAATTCGTCTATGATTACAATACCCGCGGTGAAAACCTCTTCCCGGAACTGGTGGGTGCTGTGACCCTTTACGTTTTTGACCAAGATGGTAAGCTCATCCGGGAAATCGAGTCGACAGCTGCCAGTGCGGATCTGTCGGACCCGGCGTTTGCCGTAAACCTTGACATCGCCCCGGGCAAGTATAAACTTTATGCCGTGGCCACCGATAACCCGGATGGCTATGAGGCTGAATTGCTAACTGAAGGCGCCAAGTTCCGCCGCGGCCAACTGCTGGCCGGCGACCTGATCGACGCCTATTCCATTTCGCTTGACCATAACTCAGGACTTGTGGAGCATCAGAACCATATGCTCCCCATGCTCTGGACTACTCATACGGCACAGGACCTGACAGTGACCGAAGCTCCCATCCCGGCCGAGGGTGACCCCCAGCCGGAGGATGTGCTCATCGAGGCTGTGGTGCCGCTGATCCGCGTCACCAATCTTGTGCATCTCTCCATATTGCGCGACACCGACCGTCCGCGCCCCCGCACCGACCTGACCCGCGCCATCGCCAACCCCGACGGCTATGAGGTACAGATCGTGACGGCTACAGGGCGCGACCGCATCGACATCCTGGCTAATCCGCTGACCGACGCCACGCCGCTCGTGTATACACCCCACGCAAAAGGGGTGGGCACCGACGAGGATGGTCGCGAGGTGGTGACGGCCGAAATCGGTACGTCGCGATTCATCATCCCCGACGACCCGGCGAATGCCGACCGTCTGCGTATCTTCGTAAAGCGCACGGGTGAAGTGTTCGAGTTCCCTCTCGAGGATATGCTCGTAAAGGCCAAGTCGCTCTACGAGGGGCAGACGTGGTCGGACCAGGAATTCCTCGACCGCGAGTATGAATACTCAATCAAGGTGACGCTCAATGAGCTCGAGGATGAATGGAAATATATCGATATCTCTGTGGGCCAGCACAGCTGGGTTGTAAGAATTCAGAATGTCGATCTTTAATATACTCTCTCTCTACACACTACTCTGACAGCAACATCATGAAAATCTCAAGATATCTAAAAGACTTTTCGGCAGCCTTGACGCTGACGGCCCTCGCCTCGATCGGCGCGGCGGGTCTGGCGGGCTGCGCCGATGATACTTTCAAGATTGAGGAGGGCACACCGGGTACGCTGACAATCACTCTGGGCGATGTGAGAACACGCGCCTATGAGAATGCCTATGCCGACCCGACGCAGGAGGCCACCGCTGAGGAGCGCCAGGTGAATGACCTGCGCATCTTCGGTTTCCCCACCGAGGGGAGCACAGGTGAGACCTTTACCCGCGACCTGGCGGTGTTCGGCGGTCTGCCGACTCCGGCCGAGCTCTCTGACGGGTCGAAGAAGTATACATTCGATGATATAACCCCCGGCAAATACACCTTCTACATCGTGGGCAACCTGGGCGACCAGACCCGCTACATCACCACCGAGGAGCAGCTGAAGGCTGTGCTCCTCGACAATGAGGCCCTCTTCAAGGAGGATGGCTACAAGCTCAGCGACGGCAAGATGAATCTGCCGATGTATGCGGTGAGAGATCTCACAGTGAGCGCCACCGAAGGGAAGAATGAGAAGATGTCGATGCGCTTCGCATGCGTCAAGCTCCAATACCGCATCCTCTTCGATAACAATGCCGAAGATTTCAACTCGGCTGAGCAGAACAAAACTGCCGACGTGCGCCCCTTCGGCTCGCAGTCGGGCCTGGTAATCAAGAATGTGGATGCCAAGCAGCTGACTGCGAAGAGCTATCTCGTGCAGGCCGGCGACCTTCAGACCACTGACCCCGACTTCGAGAAGGCGTGCGGTTGGCCGGCATATGCAGCGGGCTGGAGCGTCAACGACAGTTGGGCTGACAACGGCAACGACTATATCTCTCCCGAGACTGGCGACAGCGAGTTTGACCTCGGGGGCAAATATATGTGCTATGGTACGATGTATCTGCCCGAGCGCTACTTCAAAGGGGATGCCGAGCGCAGTCAGCTCGTGCTGACCGGCTACCGCACCAACAAGACCGATCTCAAGGCCAAGCCCTCCACAATCCAGCAGCTCACGACAAGCGCCGAGACAGTGGAGTACACCATCAATCTCGGTCAGCAGGTGGATGGTCAGGCTGACCAGTACGAATTGCCCCGAGGCTACTGCTTCGAGGTGGTAGGGCGCGTGAAGAAAGCGCAGACCACCGAGCTCGAGGCCGACGTGGTGATGAGCGAATGGACCCTGCACACCATGGCTGGCGACCTCAGCCACACCACCCTCGAAGTCGACAAAACCCGCGCCGCCGTCACCTCCTTCGAGAACGACTCAATCGCCTTCGTCTCGAATGTGCCTCTGGAGAATATCACTATCGCTGCTGCAGAGGGCTCATTGACTTATGAGGGTAAGCCGATTGTGACACGTTATTACTCAAATGATGCTGACAAAAACGCAAATCAAATCAAGCTGCGTGTTAATACAGAGATTCCCTATACCGCTTTCGGAGAGGGCTCCGGCAAAATCCCTACACATGCCACTACCACTATCTATATTCAGGCCGGCAACATTCGCAAGTATATTGATGTCAGCTATAATGTGGCTCCGATATTTGAAATCACTCCTGAGAGTGTGGTTATTCCTTGGCAGGATAATGTGGCTGAAACAGAGCGTACACGCGTATTCACATACCGCACTAACCTGGGTGGTGCAACCTTCCCCGGTCTCACTTCCGGTCAGCGCTACAGTGTAAGCAGCAACGGTTCGCTTTATCAGAACAATGATGGAGAACTTAAAATCAGCTATGAGGCCATATCTTCAAGTGAAGGTAAGCTCACGGTGGTGGCAATGAAGAAGCCCGCTGAAACCATCAATTTCAATGTGCCCGTCCGTCCGCAGGCTGCCGGTTATGAGTATCTGTCGACTACAGTCAAAGTGGCCGTGAAACCTCCCTACGACACTTACCGTATCTACTTCCGACCTATCAATGATAACCAGGATACAGATAAAAACAGCAAGCAGACAGCCTATTTAGCTGATTATTCAGATTATGTGCCTGAGTTTTTTGACGGCTATAAGACAGATAATCAGAACAAAATCAGATACTATATCTATACCCAGATGGGACAGACTAACGGAACTATCCCAGCGGAATGGGTATGGCTCTTCTCCGGCAAATGGGAGACTGATAGCAATCAATATCCCAACCTGTGCACAGCTGCTTCAGGTGGCTGGTACAGATATGATTTGCCGAAATCTACATCCGGAATCTGTCAGGCTGGAGATGACCAGACAAGGAAATACCCCAAACCCGGTGAAACCCTGATTATCTTTACAACAGGTGATGGAAAGAGCCGTCACCGTATGGCCCACGAGATGGACCCCGGTATCCAGCTTTATGACTATGAGGATGGTGAGGGTTATTACATCTATGACCCGCTTTGTGACCCGTATTACAAAGTCTTTGACGATAAGCCGGAAATTGAGCAAGTGTTGTATCGCATTTTCTGTAAAGGCTCGAAGCCCACAGGCTTCTATATAAACTACGGTGGAGCGAATGATGAAAATTTCACGATTAAGAGTGGCGATGTCTTCAAAGTTACCCAGAAAACTGATAAGAGTGGTCAGACATGGTGGGTGGCTGACTTCTATGCCCAGGCCCCTGCAGGCAACTATGCGAAGCAGGTGAAAGTGGAGTTTGCGAATGGTCAGAAGAGCGTGCTTTTCGGCGGAGCCAATTATTATAACGCGTCCAACAAGGGTATATCTCGTGGCATCTATGATGTGACAACTCAGACGTGGACGATGGGTGCGCCCGACTTTGATGAGTCTACTACACGACGTCTGTGGTTCTATACCACAACGTGGACAACCCCGACTGCGTATGCATGGACTTATAAGAATGGTAGCACCTCGAATAATGGAGCTTGGCCTGGAGCTTCGCTGGTGAAATACGGCAATGGCTGGTGGTATATAGATGTGAGCAAGAATCTTGAAAATGTAATCTTCTCTCAGAATGGCTCAAATCAGGCTGCAAATATCGACATTACATCAAAAGATGTATGGTATTTCAAGCATTCAGGAGGTACAACAGTTGAGGAGACCTCGAGCCATCCACAATAAGCAAAGCATCATGAGAAAGAACACGATATACAGTATATTGGCTGCGGCGGCGGTGGCAATGACCACCGCCGGCTGCGCCGACGATACCTTTGACAAAATCAAGGGTTACGACGAGGACCGCGACATGACGCTGACCTTGCGCCTGCCGGCGTTCGCTTCGGTCGGTACACGCGCTATGGATGAGAATGCGCTGGCTGACGTGAAGGTATATTTCCTCGATTCAACCGGCAGTGAGGTGGCTAACGAGAGTGTCACTCCGGCCAGGGATGGAAGTGCCACGAAGGTGAAACTGACTGTGCCCGCCGGTACGACTCAGCTGAAGCTTTACGGTAACTTCGAGACTTATTGCAGCGAGTCAGACCCGCTGACCACCTCAGTTGACCCTAACGCGCAGAACTATCTCCCGTTCTATGGTGAGGCCGGAGTGCAGGACCTTGAGGATGGCGGCACTATCGATATGCTTCGCGCATGCGCCAAGTCGACCATAGAGGTTGGCGATGATGTGGAGCTGACCATAACGAGCGCCAAGCTCTATAACGCACCCAAGAGCGGCATGATGATAGGGAAGGTGTCAGAGAATAAGTCTGTGCCTAATGTGCCGACGGATGTGGTGAAAGATAATCTTTCAGCCACTGTAAGCGCCGGTGTCGTTGCGCCCTACTATCACTACGAAGCCGAGGCAGGGGAGTGCTTCTGGGTAATCAATACCGACAAGGGTTGGTATAAGATTGCATTTATCGAGAAGTCTGACGATGAGTATGCCGAAGCCGGCAAGAACGCCGAGGAGCTCCCGATTCTGCGCAACCATCACTATCAGTTCCAGATTGAGAAGGTGAACCATGATGGCTACGCCACAGAGGCCGAGGCAGCTGCCGCTCCGTCAGAAAACCGACTTTCGGTGCTCCTCACCGACCACAACGAGACCATCTACGACATGATCTCATGCCGCGACTACTATCTCGGCGTGTCGGAGCAGAACTTTGTGGAGGCTTCGGTCGGTGATCGCAATGCAGTAGTTGAGGGTTCATTTGAGTTTGTAACTAACTACAAAGGTTATATTACCCTTACCGGTGATGCGCTGCTGAATGCACTTGACTTGGCTAAACTGCCTGATTGGGTAACGATTGATCCGAAATGCAAGGAGTCATTTACAATCACTCGCGGTACTTCGACTGATGATAGCGATGGTTGGAAGTTCGTTGTGAAATTCAAAATTCCTGACAACGTGACCGGTAATGAGCGTCAGTTTACAGTGCCGGTGAAAATCGGTGATCTTGTGCGTGAAGTGACCATAACCCAGAATGGTGCAAACTATTTCGATGGTGAGAATGGCATCATGGTGGGTATCAAGAACTTCGAAACAGCAGGGCTGTCGAAAGCGTATCCTCTCCCCGACAAAGTAGGAACTCTTCCATCCGTAATGAAGACGGAATGTCAGAACTACTTTGCAATCCTCAGCAATGAGGTGCGGGGTGAGACGGCCGATGAGATGGGCGAGGAGCGTGGCAATGGTCTGCACTTCTCAGTATATGTGGCTAATGGAAAGTCGCAATATGAATATTATATTAAGAATACTGGAGGCACTGATACGGCAGAGATACTCGAAGGTAATGAGTATTTTGAGGTGACATCCGGTTCTGATGCTGGAGGCAACTACTGGAAGATATCTTGTAAGCCTGCCGGAAATGAGAATTACAAGATTTGGAAAGGTAGTTTGAGAGTCACTCAATCAGGTAAGGAAATTGTATACAATATCTATCATACGGGTATAATCCATAATCTCGTTGATACTTATCAGGTGGCTGGCCCGGATGGAGATAAGAAAACCGGTTTGTTCTATTATGAGCAGGTGGACGTGAAAGGAAGCGATGGACAGACCTATCACATCCTCGACCGCAACCTCGGCGCATCGAGCAACAAACCATACTCTACGACATCATCATTCAATTCAGCCAATACTGATTCACGCGGAGCATACTTCTATATTCCGCAGTCGAATGCTACCGGCAACCCCGGCACTCCCGATGTGGTTGAGGCTACCTTCCCCGCAGGCTACACTTTCCCGGAGGTTTATCATTTGGCAAACATGGGCTTGCAGGTGTTTAATGGCTCAGAGGGCTCCTATGGCTGGAATACCGAGAATGGAAGTCTGTTGAGCCGCATCTATCTGCCTACAGCCGGCACGATGGAGGGGAGCACGAACGCCGAAAATACCCGATGCTACATATGGTCGAATTCAATGGTTGTCGGCAACCAGGGATTCTATGAGGGTGAGAAGGAGTATGGTCAATGGTTCCGTACACTTGAGTGCTATGGCAGCTCTGTTGACTATACCAAGATGACGCGTATCATTAGCCGCGCCACCGGTCTTTACAAAGGTGTGCAGGTGCGTGCCATCGGTTGTCCGCCGGCTGTGCCGGGCTGGGAACTCCCGACCGTCGCTGAGGGCCGCAGCCGTGTCATCCTGTACAATACTGCAAATTGGATTGCCCCGAAAATTACTACTACAGGAGCCACAAATGGGAATGGTAATGTGACAAATGAGAAAATGCAAAAAGGAGATGACGAGGGGTCATGGTTTTATATCGATCTCCGAGGCGTACCTACTCAGGCTAATTTCATAGGAAGTGGTGTGTCTACCGGCAATATCTCGCTGGTGTATGAAGATGGTATCGCTTTCTGTGATAATGGAAACTCTGAGGAAGCGCTACCTGATCCCATACGCGTATATGTCAACCTTGTGGATGTATCATTCGTGCCGCGAATCTACTATGATGGATGGGAAGAAGTATCTTGGGAGGGTCGTGTAAGCATGACTGCAGTTGAAGGACAAAGCAACTGGTATTATCACGACATTTCAGGTGATGCCACTAAGATTAAGATTACCGACCAAGGCACCGGCTATGAGTACGGCGATAAATCCCTTTCAGATCCGGATGTAAGCAACTGCAAAAACACACATGTACTCGTCCTGACCTACAACAATAACTGGAGCGTGACAGGCACCACTACACCATCTTTCGGTGGCGGCGGCGACACCCCGACCCCCGGTGATACCAAGACCTATCGCTTGTATTGGTATAAGTCATATGATAATTATGACATGAAGTGGATTTACTTCTGGAATCTCTCTTCGTCAATTTCATCGAATAATGGATTCAAGCAGGGAACTGCCGAGTCTGACAACTATTATTATGAATTTAAAGTTGCTGATTCTGCAGGTGACTTCACAATAAACTGTCTTGTTAATACCCATAACCGTTTTGACAATAACGATAGTTCGATACATCAGTCAAGGGATTTCACAAATATACAAAAATCGGACTTCACCTTGGAAAATGGTATCTACAAGAAAAAGCTTTATTAAGAGCACGTGGGTCCTACTTTCAGTGAGAATGCATAATCACTAACCGACAATAGAATGTTGCCCGGAGTCTGCAAGTCAGACTCCGGGCAACTGTCTTTTGTGCAGGTCCGGCGGCAGCCCCCTGGGAGGAGGGGCGCCTTCGCCCCGACACGGCTCGACTGCGCCCCGACTGCGCCCCCGGAAATCACCCTCTATTCTCCCTCTCGTGCCGCAAGGTCGGGGCGAGGGCGTTAAGCTAAAAGGGCCTGAATTTCTCATCATCGGTAAGATGGGGAGGGAATTTAAGGGCGCGGATTTTTTCGCTTGTCGCTACGCGACTGCGCCGCGGA
>OFFM01000476.1_pt1 | contig 32505 bp, 23 predicted proteins | sample 1521401 | NCBI WGS metagenome assembly OFFM01 (sample SAMEA3504118, study PRJEB24116) | mouse gut metagenome | biome: mouse gut; feature: mouse-associated habitat; material: faeces | place: Denmark | collected 2011
CAAATGATGGCTCTTTCTTAAAATTTATAATTAATTTTACCAGACAGAAATATTATTAACTTTAATATCTTTTTAACCCTAACATCTGATGAAATGAAACCTATCAAATCCACTTTAATTGCAACAGCTTTCCTCTGCTCCCTACCTTTGTTCTCTCAGTCTACATTCTCGTCTTCTCTTCCGGTCAAGCCCGGTAAGGGAGTCACTGTCACAGGTACTGTGGAATGTGCCGGCAAACCCGTTGCCGGAGTGATTGTATCCGACGGATATGAAGTTACCAAAACAGATAAAAAAGGCGCATACTACCTTAAATCTAAGAAACAGAATCCACAGGTGTTCATCACAGCCCCGTCTGGATACGAGATATACCGCGATGATGTGGTGCCGCAGTTCTGGGCAGACTTCAATCTTCCTGCCGATAAACTTGAACGGCACGATTTCCGTCTTGATAAGGTTGACAACACCAATCATGCCGTAATCGTAATTACCGACGTGCATCTCGCCAACCAGAGGAATGACGTGAAGATATTCTCCGGTCCCTACACCGACCGTATACGTGAGGAAGTAAAAAAACTTAATGACAACGGGATCCGGACATATACCTTGAATCTTGGTGACGCGTCATGGGATGCTTATTGGTATGGACATAATTTCAAGATCAACGATTTCCGCACAGCTCTGAACAACGCCGAATATCCTACCGCCGTTTACAGTTGCATGGGCAATCATGACAACAATGCCCAGACTCCTTGCGATGAAAACACAGATTTCAACGCTTCCCTCCCCTATCAGAAAACATTCGGTCCGCGCTATTATTCTCAAAATATAGGGAATGTGCATTATGTGTTCCTCGATAACATCCATTATATAAACAAACCTACAGAACAGCCATTCTATACTGATGTCTATTCCAACCGCAACTATGTGGAGGATTTCACTCCGGAGCAACTTGCATGGCTTAGAAAAGATCTGGCAAATGTATCTTACGACACTCCTGTGGTTCTTGCCATGCACGGTCCGATGTTCCGCTGGAAGAAGTATAATTACAAAAAACATTGGTCGGAACTCACTCCGGAAATCATGATCCGCACCGACAACGCATCAACCCGCGAGCTGCTCGATATTCTCAAACCTTATAAGGATGTGCATTCCGTATGTGGACATTCACACAACCAATGCTTGATACGTCTGCCCAAGGAGATGCAGAATTTCACGGAACATAACATCTCCGGCACTTGCGGAGCCTGGTGGAGAACACGGGCAACCGGTTTACGCAACCTTTGTCCGGATGGAACTCCTGCGGCATTTGAGATTTTCCAATCAGACGGTAAAAATCTGAAATGGAATCACCATACCTACGAGTATTCACCCGAACAGACATTCTTTGCATGGGACATGAATGAGGTAAAGAAATATTTCAGCAACAATGCAGAAGTAAAGGCATACCTTACGATGTATCCCAACTCCACCGACTATAGCGACGTGGGCGACAATTATGTCTATGTCAACGTATGGGCATGGGATCAGGACGGAAAACTCAAAATAACTGAAAATGGCAAAGAACTTCCCGTTGAGATGGTAAGAGAGGAGAATCCTCTATACACCGCAGCTTATCTGGTAAGAAATACCGTATGGATTAACAGTTTCAACAATGCGAAATATAAGAATCCAACAAAATTCCAGCTATTCCGTGCCAAAGCATCAACTCCGGATGCTCCCGTTGAGATCAGCTGGACCGACTATTTCGGCAAAGAAACAAAATCCACGCTAAATCGCCCTGCTCCATTCTCTACAGATGATCTTGAACTCACACTTTAGCCCAGTGGATGCCTGAAAATCTCAATACCCTGCCGGTAATATCCGGCAGGGTATTATTTTTTAAGAGCACTTCTCATAATTATCGAAACGTGTGCATACTGCGTGCAATTATCACAAATTATCAATATACATTATTTATTACCAACGAGTTACAATATGTAAGAAAAGTAATACTTATTTTATTGTAAAAATTATTAAATAAATATCGTTTTTCGCTCCGCTATATTTGCAGTGGTTAACCTTAGGAAAACGCATGTTCACACAATCCGTTTTCAAACAAATTTAATTAAAACCAGTAACAACTCAAAACAAGAGCTTATGAACAGAATTGCTCTATTCATGATTTCCCTATTCATTCTGGCAACTCATGCATTTGCGCAACAACAGAATGTCAATGGACTCATCACCGACCAGGCGGGAGAGCCCCTGATCGGAGCGACGGTAATGGTGAAAGGATCCAATATCGCTGCAGTCTCGGATCTTGATGGCAAATTCAGCATCAAGGCAAAAACAGGTGATACACTGAAAGTATCCTATGTCGGATTCAAACCGCAATCCATTAAGATCGCAGATATGAAAAATCTGACAATTGTGATGCAGGAAGAAGCCAACACTCTTGATGAAATGGTTGTCGTAGGATACGGCACCATGAAGAAAGCCGATCTCACAGGCGCTGTAACCAATGTGGATGGCGGTAAGCTTGAGAACATGAGATCTTCTTCTGTATCTCAATCTCTTCAGGGAACGATGCCGGGTCTTTATGTAAGCCGGAGCAGCGGTCTCCCCGGAGCCGAAGCAACCATCAGGGTACGCGGTGTAACTACAATCGGCAATTCAGATCCTCTCGTGATAGTCGACGGTATTCCGGATTCAATGGAATCTGTCAACTCCTCCGATATCGAAAGCATATCCGTTCTTAAGGATGCTGCATCCGCTTCTATTTATGGAGCACGCGCCGCAGCTGGTGTAATCCTGATCACCACTAAGAAAGCAAAGGAAGGTAAAGCGAAAGTTGAGTATCAGGGAACAGCCGGTTTCGTTCAGGCAACAGAAACTCCCAAACCCGTCGGAGCTGTTGACTATATGAATCTCTATAATGAGCTCAAATGGAACGATGGAGGGAATCAGGAAGGACAGGAATACAGCGCATATGATAAAGATTTCATCGATTCATATTACGCCAACCATCTTGCTGACCCGGATGCATATCCGATTACAGACTGGCAAAACATTCTGATGCGCAAGACAGCTCCAACAACCAAACATGACCTGAAAGTGTCATATGGCAATAAAGTTGTGCAGACCAAGGTTTCACTTGGATACGAATATACAGAGGCTCTTTATGAAGGACGAGACTACCAGCGTCTCACTGCCCGCGTAAACAACACATTTAAAGTAACCAAATGGCTAACATTCGGTCTTGACGCGTATTATCGCAGAGGCATCACACGCCAGCCACAGATAAACCCGCTCGGAGCCATGATGTATATGACTCCTCTGGACGCGGCTGTATGGCAAAACGGAACATACGGTGACGGACACAACGGTGAGAACCCTCTTGCTGGTTTACGCGAAGGTGGAAAGAACAATCAGTGGACAGACCGTTTCGGAGCAAAGCTATCCGTCATTCTGAATCCCATCGAGGGTCTTACAATCAGCGGAATCTGGGCTCCAGGATTACTTTTCACTCAAAAGAAGTCTTACAGAAAGAAAGTTAATTATTACACCCCCGACAATGCTGATGATCCCGCCGGATTCGCCAAAGGATTCGAGCTCAACAAACTCACGGAAGACAGGAATCTCAATTCATGGGGCACCAAGCAATTGTTCATCAACTATAACAAGACCTTTGCAGAAGACCACCGCACGGATTTCATGATCGGATATGAGGATTACACAGCAAGCAGCAACACCCTTCAGGCGGAAAGCAACAACATGGACCTCTCCGACTATTTCTATATGACCAACGCCAATGTCAATGATTTAGGTGTTGACGGAACGGAGACACAGAACGCATACCGCTCAATCTTCGGTCGCATCAACTATTCATACAAAGGCCGCTACATGGCTCAGTTCAACGCACGTTGGGACCGTTCCTCCAGATTTGGCAGCAAATACCGCACAGGCTTCTTCCCCTCCGCCTCAGTTGGTTGGACCATGAGCGAGGAGGCATTCCTCCGCGATGTGGATCCCCGTATTCTCTCGTTCCTGAAAATCAGAGGATCATACGGTACTCTTGGTAACGAACGTATCGGCAACTATCCTTACCAGGCAAACATGACTTTCTCACATCCCGTAATGGTTGATTCAAAAGGTCAGCTCGTATCCGTGCTCTCTGCGTCACAGCGTGACTACAATATACCAGACATCACATGGGAAACAACACATAGCTGGGACGTAGGTCTTGACGCTACTTTCCTGAATTCTCGCCTTTCCCTCACTTTCGACTGGTATTGGAAAAAGACCAAAGACATGCTCCTCTCCATCCAGCTTCCTGTATTCATGGGCTATGACAATCCCAAGCAGAATGCCGGAGAGATGACAACAAAAGGCTGGGATCTCCAGCTTGGATGGCGCGACAACGTAGGCGATTTCAGTTATGCTGTGAATTTCAATATATCCGACTATCGTTCTGTAATGGGACGCATGTCTGGCACAGTGCTTGATTCAGGAGGACATATAACAATGGAGGGCGAGGAATATGATGCATGGTATGGTTTCTTATCCAACGGACTCTATCAAAATGACGAAGATGTCGCCAACAATCCCGTTCTAAATGCCAATGTAAAGCCAGGAGACATCAAATACAAGGATATCAGCGGATCCGAAGGAATGCCTGATGGAGCCATCAGTTCACAGTATGACCGTGTGGTTCTTGGCTCATCACAGCCACGACTCATTTACGGAGCCCAGATTTCTGCGGGATGGAAAGGTATCGAGCTTTCCGCTGCATTCAACGGAATCGGCAAACAGAACGTGATGATGACACGCGCTATGATGTATCAACGCCACGCAGCCGGATGGACACAGTTCACCGGTGAGGTTATCGGAACATCTTGGAGCTACTATAACACTCCGGAGCAGAATCTCGCCGCCAAATACCCCCGTCTGTCAGACATGGCGGTTGAATCAAACGGCAATAACACACAGACAACTGATTTCTGGATGTTTAACGGCGGATATTTCCGATGCAAGAATATAACGCTCGGATATTCATTCCAGCAAAATATACTCAAGAAACTCCGTCTGAATTCACTCAGAGTTTTCGCTTCCGTATCAGATCCATTCTCAATTGACCGCTATCCCCAGGGATGGGACCCCGAGACAGCAGGTAGCTCATCAAGCTATATCGCACGCACATGGAATTTCGGTGTGGCAGTGTCATTCTGACGATCTTGTGAAAACGTATGTATAAAAACATAAAATGAAGACTATCATGAAAAAATATCTATATACAATTCTTTTTGCAGCGAGCATCAGTCTTGGAGGTTGTGCCGACCTTGACCTGAATCCACCTGCGGATGCTTCCACAGAGACATGGTATTCCAATCTCGAGGAATTCGAATTTGCCTGCAATGATCTATACAGAGGAGACCTATGGCATTGGGAATACAACCGTCTGTGGCATACTGACCGCTGGACCGATGACTGGGATCAGCAAGGACACGGCTATGAATGGGCCACCGGCGCACTTATGCCAACCACATCTTACGTAAAGGCAACATGGCTGCGTACATACAAAGGTATTACACGCTGCAACGCAGTGATTGCAAACGTGGAAAAACAGCGTGGAAAACTTAGCGACAAAAATCTTGATAAATTTGAAGGAGAGGCAAGATTCTTCAGGGCTTGTTTCTACTCATATCTGATTTTCCTATACGGAGACTGCCCATATTATACCGATTACATCACAATCGATCAGGCATACGCAATGGGACGCATCCCGAAAGAAGAGGTGCTGAAGCATATATACGAGGATTTCGACAAAGCGGCAGAACTTCTTCCTAATAAAAACGAAGGCAATATCAGGGTATTAAGTGCAACTGCACTTGCATTCAAGGCGCGCACTGCGACATGGATGCTGGATTATCCCACGGCAGCGACCGCAGCCAAGGCATGTATGGATTCAAAAACATATTCCCTCGACAAAGACTTCGAGAGTATGTTCCTGCTGAAGACCCATGCATCGGATGAGTTCATTTTCACCATACCCCGTTCAAGAGAGCTGAAAGATGACAAGATTTCATACAGTTCATTCCTGCCCAGAAACAACAAAGGAAAATCTTTGGCAGTACCATCTCTCGAACTTTTCAGCGCGTTCCTCTGTGATGATGGTCTTCCAATAGACAAATCTCCTAAATTTGACCCAAAGAATCCTTTCAGCAACCGGGATCCACGTCTTGGATACACCACCGTAGAATTCGGCACTACATTCCTTGGAATTGAATGGGATCCTTCAAAAAATAAAGTCCAGAACTACACCACAGGAAAAAGCATCAACAACAATGACTCTCAGCTTGTGCAAAATCTCGCTTCCTGGACCGGACTCATTCTCAAAAAGGGTATTGATGAGGATATTCTCGTTGACCTCAAAGGTGATCCCGACTGCATCGTTATGCGATACGCTGATGTGCTTCTTATGTATGCTGAAGCAATGATAGAGCAAAACAAGATCGACCAGACTGTCCTCGATGCAATCAACGATGTCCGTTCGCGTGCATATAAAGCAACCCGTAACGAGACATCCAAGTATCCGGCAGTCACCGAGACAAATCAGGATAAGCTCCGTTTCATTCTGCGCAGCGAGCGCCGCATGGAATTCGCATGGGAGAATCGACGCTGGTTCGACCTTGTTAGATGGAGACTTTGCGATATCGCGATAAACCGACCAGTGATTGACCTTCCCGCCAAGGCTCAGCTTCAGAAAAACATCAAGAACGGTGACTACTTCTTCCCTGCCGATGCACTGCCTGTGATTGAAGAGACCGGTCTGGTAAATCTGCAGCCGCTTGTTGACTCCAAGGCTAAATTCCGCAAGACAATGGAGCGCAAATTCGATCCGGCAAAAGGGTATCTCCTGCCGCTGCCCATCGAAGACGTGATGCTGATCCCCGGAATGACTCAGAATCCAGGATACTAAAGGTTTCCAATACAATAATTCTTTAATAATTAACCGGTAAGGGATGGGACTATGTTCCCATCCCCTACAAAAAACATACCATATGAAAACAAAATTTACTATTTCTGCAATCCTGTCTCTCGCCATTACACCGACAATGGCTCTAACACCAAATGCCTCGGGCGTATATGAGATTGCCAATGCACAGCAACTTGAAGAATTCGCTGCAATAGTCAATGCAGGTGAAACTACCGCCCATGCTGTTCCTACAGATGACATTGACATGGACGGCATAAAACATACACCTATCGGCAACTCTGCCGACAAAGCATTCAAAGGCACATGGGACGGACAATTCCACACCATAAGCTGTCTCAATATGGAGGAAAGCACAGGCAGCAACCTGGCTCTCTTCGGATTTGCCGGTGTCGGAGCAAAGATATCCAACACTATAATCGATGATCTCAGCTCATTCTTCGGTGAAGACAAATGCGCCGCATTCGTTGGCGAATGTATCGACAGTCAGGAAGGTTTTGCGGAATTCACTTGTCTTGGCACAGCTGCAGCGGTACACGCATACAGCGAAGATTCTAAAAAAGGACGTGCTTCCGCATTGGTAGGTCCTTCAGATGGAAATGTCGCTTATCGTTTTACCAACTGCTATAACCAGGGAGAAGTAAGAGGTGTCAAAGTCGGTGGAATGTCGTGCGACGCACCCAAGGCTGTCTGCAGCGGCTGCTATACTGTTACCAACGTAAAGAAACAGGCTACAGCTGATGCAAAAGCCGGTAATCCGGGAAAAGTCGGAACTATGGTAATTGCAGGTGTTGAGGATTTCGTAGAAAAATGGGGATATAACTTTTTCTTCGGTGGAAGTGCATCAAATCCTACTGTATTCTATCCCAACGTAGTTGATTCCAATATAAAATGGACAAATTATGATGAACCGGCGGAAGCAAACAACCATGGCGTATACAAAGTATTCGAAGAGACATGGGCATCGACAGGCGCTATGTGCTGGTTCCTTAACAACTGTTCGGATGAGAATCCCGTTTGGGGACAGAACCTCGATGAGATGGAACTTTATCCTACTTTTGTTCCAGGAAGTCTCGTTGTAACAAAAAAAGCCGGCTCTTTTGAGTTCGAGAATACTGATCGCACCACAACTTCAGCTGTTTCCGAAATATCTGTTGATTCACGCGAAGAATCAGATGAAATCTATACTATACAGGGTATCCGGGTTGAGAATGCCAATGTCCCGGGTCTTTATATCATAAAGGGTAAGAAAGTATTGGTTAAGTGAGTCTGAAAGGTCGATGGTCCGGTGCCTGAATAAGCACCGGACCAAACCTGACCTCTCCGGAATTACATTAGAGTCCGTTTCATAAAGATAAAAGTCCGTTTCATAAAAACTAACACATGAATAAATTCTCATATATCCTTGCCTCCGTCTCCCTGACATTCGGATCGGCATACGCAATCAACACTGACATTCCTGACAAGGAAGGGATGACACTAAAAGGAATCGTCTATTGCGGCAACTCACCTGTGGCCGATGTTCAGGTATCCGATGGTGTCAACGTGACAAAAACCGATGAAAACGGAATATATTACCTCGCCTCCACCAAAGAATGCGGTCATGTTTTCATTTGCAATCCCAAAGGATACAAAACAGTGAGATCCGGTAAATATCCGGTATTTTATAAGACTATCTCAACTGACAAACCGGACATGGTGGAACAGGCGGATTTTGAGCTGACAAAAGAAACTAATCCGGACCATACAGTCGTATTTTTGGCAGACATCCAGATGTGCGGCCGCAATAAGGACAACATACAATATATCAATCATGTCGTGCCTGATATCAACTCTACCATAGATTCATATAAAGCAAAGGGTAAAGATGTTTTTGTAATCACTCTGGGTGATCAATCCTACAACACTTACTGGCATTTGCAGGATATGAGGATTCAGGAACTCAATGAGTATGTTGAGAAACTGACTCCTGATGCCATATATAACTGCATGGGAAACCATGACAACAGTCCGGATGTGGCTGGAGACTGGGAAGCCTCGGAACTTTACCGCGAACATTGCGGACCTACATATTATTCTTTCAATGCAGGAGACACACATTACATTGTTCTTGACAATATAGAATTCTCAAATCCCACGGCCAACAACACTTACGACTGCAACATAACAACAAAAATCACAAAATGGCTACGTAAAGATCTTGCCAATGTAAGCAAGACCACACCCCTTGTGATATGCATGCACGCTCCTCTTTTTGAAAGACCTCAATGTTCAAAACCGGGCGTGCAGGATGCCGTGAAATACAGATATTCATATGGTCTCACATTCTATAACAGCGTAAAGGACTTCAAAGATGTCAAGATATTCACCGGTCACGCCCACACGAACTATACGGTAAACAAACTCAGCATAACAGAATACAACGTAGGAGCTGTATGCGGGAATCTGTGGTGGACAGGATATTTTGTCGATGGAAACAGCGTTTGTACTGACGGATCCCCTGCCGGCTACCGCATCCTTGACTACAACGATGGAGAGGCTGAGACATATTATAAAAGTATCGGATACAACCGTGATTACCAATTCCGGGCGTACGATCTTAACAACACATACATCACCGCAGCAAAATTTGCTCCGGCCCACAAGACACCTTCAGATATAGAGAACTGGCTGCAAAAAGGGCCATATGGATACGGCAGTTCAGATTATTATACTGACGGCACCCCAAGACATCCTAACAAAATCCTCATCAATGTTTTCGGCTATGGTCCGGACTGGACCGTTGAGGCATCCGAAGAAGGCAATCTGCTTGAGGTAACTCGTATCAGCGGTTATGATCCGTTCTCAATGATTTCCGATGGCTGCCAGCGCTTCCAGAACACAGGACACAATTCCGCCGGAAACCCGACTAAAAACTCACATCTTTTTGAGGCTACTGCAAAATCAGATAAGTCTACAATAACGATTACAGTCACAGATCCATACGGAAAAGTATATACTGAAAAGATGGAACGTCCGAAGGAATTCTCCATTGCCTCCTATATGACTGAAGACGGCAAATCAGATGTGGCAGAATTGGACATTGATGATGAGAATGCGGAGCCGGTGTATTACACACTGACAGGATTAGCGACAACTAAACCAGGTAAAGGTCTTTACATAATGCGCAAAGGCTCTAAAACAACTAAGATCCTAATCAAATAAGAATATGAAAATCAACAGATATCTTGCCGGAGCAGCCATGATGCTCCCTACATTGGCATTCGGACAGGATGCCAGGAAGCCCAACATCATCTTCATGCTCATAGACGACATGGGATGGCTCGACTCAACAGTAGGATATGGTGAAGAGGATTATCCGTATAACCTGCGCCACAATACCCCTAATATGAAAAAACTTGCGGAGCGCGGAACGATCTTCACCAACGCATACGCATGCCCACTGTCCTCCCCCACCCGGACATCGTTGATGTCCGGTATGAATGCGGCACATACGCGAATAACCAATTTCACCACTGCCTTTCCGGGAATTCCAAGCGATGGCACACATAAGCCTGAGGTTCTGAAGGATGATATTCTCGTGCACCCGGAATGGAACTGGCATGGAATATCCCCGCGCGACAGCGTATCGCACACAGCATACATGACACCAATGGCTAAGATTCTGAAAGATAACGGCTATTACACCATACATATCGGTAAGGGACATATGGCTACAGCCACCACACCTGCCGCAAGCTCATACAACCTTGGATTCTGTGTCGCGGCAGCCGGACAATTGGTCGGCAAACCTCTCAGCTATTCCGCTAAAGACAATTATGGCAACTATAAGGATAGATGGACCGGCTACAACACCATGAATCTTACTGAGTATTATGGCAGCGACACTCATCTTACAGAAGCTCTCACAATAGAGGCAAAGAAAGCCCTTGAATTCCCGGTAAAGAATAATATCCCTTTCTATCTCTATCTGGCGCACCATGCAGTGCATACTCCCATACAACCAGACCCAAGATTCGCGGATAGATACCTCGAACAGGGTTTTGATCAAGGTCAGTCAGCATTCGCATCCCTTGTAGAGGGAGTTGACAAAAGCCTCGGTGACATACTTGATTATGTTGATGCCAACGGTATTGCCGATAACACAATCATTGTCTTCATGTCAGACAACGGTGGCAATTCCGAAAACAAGGCGAAAGGTGGAGTTCCACATACTCAGAACTTGCCATTGCGTGAAGGAAAGGCGTCTTGTTATGAAGGAGGCGTGCGGGTTCCGATGATGGTGTATTGGCCCGGTAAGACCGCTGCAGGCACAAGACTGAATACTCCTGTGATCGCAGAAGACCTGTTTCCTACAATCATCGAGATGGCAGGTATAAAAGACTACCAGACCGTGCAGCAACTTGATGGCAAAAGCCTTGTTCGACTGATTACAGACGGATCCCAATTAGCGAAAAAAGCTATGGATGAAGGAAAAATTAAAAACCAAAAGGAGGCGACAGACTTCGTGATAGACGAATCAGTATCTGGACTGCCACTCGACCGCGAACTTGTTTTCCATTTCCCTCATCAGTGGAAACCCTACCCCCTCGAAGACATTGACTACATGACAGCCATGCGCAAAGGGGATTGGAAAATAATCTACCGTCACCGCACCGGAAAACTCGAACTTTATAACCTTAAGGATGACCTCGGGGAAAAGACTGACCTTTCCGGAAAAAACAAGAAGAAACTGAAGGAGATGGCATCTGTTCTGAGCAATAAATTACGCGGATGGAATGCAGTTATGCCCACATTCCGTTCAACCGGCAAACAGATCCCATATCCGGATGAAATCTGCAAGTAATCAAAAAGCCAATTATTAAGATTCCGTATAATAAAATTTTTCTCACATGATATCCAGAATAATGACAGCCGCAGCTTCGGCTGTGTTGATGGGAGCGGCAGTGTCCGCTCATAACACCACACCTGAATGGATCAAAGATGCTGTTTTCTACGACATCTATCCTTCTTCATTCATGGATTCCGACGGTAACGGCATCGGAGATCTACCTGGTATAATATCTCGTCTTGATTATGTAAAAAGCCTTGGGGTCGATGCTATTTGGATGAATCCTATCTTTAAATCAGGTTGGTTCGATGGTGGATACGATATCATTGACTATTATACAGTCGATCCAAGATTCGGCAACAACGGAGATGTCAAACGCCTTGTGGAAGAAGCGCACAAACGTGGACTCAAAGTATGTCTCGACCTTGTACCGGGACATACCTCAAGCCAGGCGGAATGGTTCCGCAAGGGTGCCACTGAAGGACCCGATGGCCGCTATGCCGATTATTATATATTCACAGATCAGATCTCTCCTAAAGATAGCGCGGATATAATCAAACGCCATGCTCTGGAAGATCCAGACTCCTCCAAATTAGGTCCCTGGGTACCCACAGATGAAGCGCAACCAGGCAATCCTGTCAATGGCAAATACCGTGGCAATTTCTATCGTAAGAATTACTACCCTTGCCAGCCGGCACTGAATTTTGGTTATGCCAATCCGGATCCATCAAAGCCTTGGGAATTACCGGTGGATGCTCCGGGACCAAAGGCAGTGCGGCGTGAGATGAAAAATATAATGGCTTACTGGTTTGACATGGGTGTTGACGGCTTCAGAGTAGACATGGCATCGTCTCTTGTCAAAAACGATAAAGACAAAAAGGAAACAATCAAGCTCTGGAAAGAGATGCGTGAATGGCTTGACCGTGAATATCCCGGAAAAGTTCTGATCTCCGAATGGGGAGAGCCCGGGCAGGCATTACCTGCCGGTTTTGACGTTGATTTTCTACTGATTCATCGCAGCCCAGGATTCAAGCAAGTCACACGCGGATCATCCAAAACAAAATCGGTTGCCGATGACGCTTATTTCGTGAAAGACGGCAAAGGAGCTTTTGATATTTTCCTCAAAGAATACAGTGAAAAACTTGACAAGTCGAAAGATTTCGGATTCATATCCCTTTTCTCGGCAAATCATGACATAAACCGCCTTAACTCGGAAGGACGCGACACTCCGGCAGAAATAAAAACGTTCATGACTTTTCTGCTGACAATGCCCTGTGTGCCTTTCATACATTACGGCGATGAGATAATGATGCGAAATGTCAAAGGACTTCCAAGCGTTGAAGGTTCCCGCGAAGAACGGAGCGGAACACGAACTCCGATGCAATGGGATAACAGCACAAACGCAGGTTTCTCCTCTGCGCCATCCGAGAAATTATACCTGCCGGTATTCACCGACAACGGCAAACTGACTGTGGAGGCTCAGGAGAAAGACCCTAACTCTGTATTGAATTTTACACGTCGCATGATTCAGGTCAGGCATGATAACCCGGCTCTGGCAAACGATGGAGACTGGACAACCATATCAGACCCTGACAAACCCTATCCATGGGTTTATTCAAGATCTGCAAATGGCGAGACATTTATTGTCGCACTAAACCCAGGAAAATCAAAAGTATCGACAACCGTCAACATCGATGGGGTCAAGGGACTGACACCTGTGATTGTCAACGGCAATGCAAATGCAAAAATAGGCAGAAAAGGCATTACGCTCAACCTTGGAGGTATTTCATCAGCAATATTCAAGGCTGAATTATAAAAAATAATACAATTCAAAAACTAAGGTTCAAGGAATTATAAGAACATACTCCACTGTATGATTATACAAGTGCAGCATTTTTCATGAAAGGATTTAGATGGAAATCTATTGCATTTTGAAAATATTCATTAATTTTACGCAATAGAAATTACGGTTCCATAACAGTCCGCTTCCTTGAAACCATAACAACAGCAATAACTGCAACTAACCGACATGAGACTATTAAAATCAACATTGATTGCAACAGCCATTCTCAGCACCGCATCAGTATTGGCGCAATCCACATATTCATCATCACTTCCAGTCAAACCTGGCAAGGGCATAACCGTTGCCGGCACCGTTGAATGTGATGGCAAACCTGTAGCCGGTGTGATGGTTTCTGATGGTTATGAAGTAACCATAACTGATAAGAAAGGGGCATATTACCTAAAATCAAAGAAACAGAATCCACAGGTATTCATCACAGCCCCTGCAGGATATGATATATGGAGAGATGACGTGGTGCCGCAATTCTGGGCTGATTTCACACAACCTTCCGACAAATACGAACGACATGATTTCAGACTCAAGAAAGTAGCCAACAGCAAACATGCCACTATCATAATTACCGATGTTCACCTCGCAAACCAGCGCAATGATGTGGATATCTTCTCCGGACCTTACTGCGACATTTTAAAAAAGGAGGTTGAAAAACTGAATGCCGAAGGAATTCCGGTATACACTCTAAATCTCGGAGACTCGTCTTGGGATGGATATTGGTATGGTCACAATTATCCGATCGGAAAATTCCGCGAAAGCCTGAACAATGCAAAATATCCCACAGCTGTATATAGCGTGATGGGAAACCACGACAACGATCCAAAGGCACAACCCGGTCCCGATTCTGACAGAGAGGCATCGCTACCTTACCAGAAAGCGTTCGGTCCCCGCTATTATTCCCAAAATATCGGAGACGTGCACTATATATTTCTTGACAATATAAATTACAAGAACGATCCGGCTTCCGCCGAAACATACAAGGGGGTTAAGAATAAACGTAATTATGTAGAGGATTTCACACCCGAACAACTTGCATGGCTACGTAAAGATCTTGCTAATGTTTCATACGACACTCCCCTCATAATATCGATGCACGGACCTATATTCCGCTGGAAAGGATACGGTATGGAAAAATTCACACCTGTCACCACTGAGAATATCAAGATCCGGACAGAGAAAAATTCCACAAAGGAACTCCTTGAAATCCTGAAACCATATAAAAATGTCCATACTCTTTCGGGTCACTCCCACAAACAGTGTCTGATCAGACTTCCTGAATCTGAACAAAACCTGACAGAGCATAATATCTCAGGCACTTGCGGTTCCTGGTGGAAAACTCGCTCAACCGGTCTTAAGAACCTGTGCCCTGACGGAACGCCTACAGCATATGAGATCTTCAACATAGATGGCAAAGACCTCAACTGGGAACATAAGGCTTTTGAATATGAGGGTGACAAACAGTTCTTCGCATGGGACATGAACGGTGTCAAAGAATATTTCAAAAACAATGAGGAGATGCAGGCATTCCTGACTCTCTATCCCGAATGGACAGATTATAGCGATCTCCCTGATAATTACATATACATAAATGTCTGGGCCTGGGACCAGGATGGAAAGCTGAAAGTATCGGAAAATGGCAAAGAGCTTCCTGTCGAAATGGTTCTTGAAGAAAACCCGTTATATACAACATCCTACATGTTGCGTAACACAGTATGGCTGAATGATTGGAACAAAAAAGGTTATCACAAACCCCGTAGATTCCAGCTTTTCAGAGCCAAGGCTTCGGCTCCTGACTCTCCTGTAGAAATCAGCTGGACTGACTATTTCGGTAAAGAAACAAAATCCACACTGAAACGTCCGGCTCCATTCACACTTGAAAACTTATAATCCATAGCATTACATGAAACTGATAAAAATTTCAATACTATTTTTGGCAGGATACTTTGGTCTTTCTCCTGCTCTGTCACAGGGGCTGACAAAGGAGGCTCTTGCTGAAAATCCGGAACTCGCGTCACTGCTTTTCCGACCCTATCCGGATCAGGGAATAGATAAGTTGTCCGATGCACCGAAAGGATATCGTCCATTCTATGTCAGTCATTACGGACGTCACGGTTCAAGATGGCTATCCAATAAACAGGAATATAACAATGTGGCAGGACCACTGGAGAAAGCCGCGGCAGCCGGTGCACTCACACCCAAGGGGAAACAGGTATACGAAAAGGTGAAACTCGCCTGTGAGCAGGCTTCCGGAATAGAGGGAAGCCTCTCACCCCTTGGCACCTCACAACATCAGGGAATTGCAAAAAGAATGTATTCCAATTTCCCGGATATCTTCGCCAACAATGCTGATATTGACGCAAGATCCACACTTACTGTGAGATGCGTATTGAGCATGAATGCATTCTGCATGAGTCTTAAGGAAATGAATCCGGTGATGTCAATGAATTTCGAAGCTTCCGACCGCACAACATCAAAGCTCGCGCATGTCTACGGTATCGCAAACGAAATTGATCCCGCTTATCGCGAATTCTGGAAAAGCGGAGAGTTCCTTAAGGATACATACGCCATTGCAAAGGAAAAGATGCATTCCGACGATTTCCTCAAATCAATCTTTTCAAAAAATATATTCAGCTCACAAAAAGAGGAGATGGACTTCCTGTTCTATCTTTTCTATCTGGTATGCGACCAACAGAATGTCATGCCGGAGAACCGCATGTGGGATATATATACTCCGGAACAGCTTTACTGGATGACTGTTGCTGAAAACTTCCGGGCGTTTGCAAAATTCGGACCATATCCGGGCACAGACAAATGGACACTCACATATGCTACTCCTCTTCTTGAAGATATGGTAAACAGATGCGACAGTGCCGTGAACGGTAATGGACGCGCGGCTGATCTGCGTTTCGGACATGATGTAGTTTTGATGGCATTACTTCCTCTGATGGGTGTGAACGGATGTGATAACGTATCGACAGATCCTCTGAAAATCATGGAGGAATGGAATCTATATGACCTCACCCCTATGGCTGCAAACCTTCAGATGGTTTTCTACCGCCCGGTTAACAAGGACAACGATGAAGTACTTGTAAAACTCCTCCTCAACGAGAAAGAAGCTACCCTCCCTATTGAGGCTGAAGAGGGGAAATACTACAGCTGGAATAAAGTAAGACAACATTTAATAAACAGAATAGAACAATACAGAAAAAATGATACAGGCAAGAGTAATTAAACCCCATGACATACAGTTTTTCGATGTTCCCTCACCGGATGCGAAAGACTTGAAAAGCAATGAGATACTCCTAAAAATCCACAAGATTGGAGTATGCGGTTCCGATATCCACGTGATGCACGGCCAGCATCCTTTCGTAACATATCCGGTGATACAGGGTCACGAATATGGAGCTGAGGTGATGGCTGTGGGTGAAAATGTAACAACAGTTAAACCCGGAGACCGTGCCACAGCACGTCCGCAACTGGTATGCGGGGAATGCGGACCTTGTCGCAAAGGACGCCCGAACGTTTGCGAAAACCTGAAGGTCCAGGGCTTTCAGGCACCAGGGTGCGCACAACCCTATTTTGTGGTTACAGAAGACCGTATAATCAAATGCGACCCGAAACTTTCCTATGAGCAGATCGCTATAATGGAACCTTGCGCGGTAGGTGTGCATGCTTCCGGACGAACAGACGTCAAGGGAAAGAATGTAATTGTCACCGGTGCCGGAACAATCGGCAATCTTGTGGCTCAGGCGGTTAAAGGACGCGGTGCTAAAAAGGTGCTGATTACTGACATAAGCGACCTGCGTCTTGAGAAAGCTCGTCAATGTGGAATAGAGCATACCGCTAACACCATGAAGGAATCCTTCGAGGATGCAGTGAAAAGAGTATTTGGTGATGAAGGATTTCAATGTGCATTTGAGGTCTCCGGTGCGCAGAAATGTATCACGGATCTTGTGGCAAACATCGAAAAGGGCAGTGATATCGTCATAGTTGCTGTTTTCTCAAAGAATCCGGAAATCAACATGGCCGTGCTTGACGAGCATGAGATTCGCATAATCGGCTCGATGATGTATCTCCATGAGGACTTCCTCCTCGCTGCCGAAATGCTCGCTGATGGCAGAATGAATGTTGATCCGTTAGTAACACAGCGGTTTGACTTCAAGGAATATAATGAAGCATATGCATGCATCGATAACAACAGAGAGGAATGCATGAAAGTGATGATCGACCTCGAAAATCTTTAAAATAATCATACCATGATAAAATCTATAGAATATAGCAAACCGGTGGCAGTAGCCGGTGAATATGATGTGATAGTGGCTGGTGCCGGTCCCGCAGGGATATGCGCCGCTGTAGCTGCCGCACGCGACGGAGCCAAAGTAGCTCTTGTGGAAAGATATGGTGTGGTTGGTGGAAACCTTACCACAGGATACGTTGGTCCGGTTCTTGGCATGGTGGGCAAAGGCACTATGCGCGACGAGATTGTAAAGATTCTTGAAATCCCGGACAACGATATGATCGGAGAGACCGGCAAGGCTCATGATTTCGAAAAAGCCAAACTTACACTTTCCGAATTTGTGAACCATCCTAATATAGATGTCTTTCTCCAAAGTTCGGTATATGATGTCGTGAAAGATGGTGAAACAGTCAAAGGTGTAATTCTCGCTACCAATGAGGGCAGAATGGCAATTCTCGCTCCCGTAACAATTGACTGCACCGGAGATGCGGTTGTCGCCACTCTTGCCGGGGCTCATATCGAGAAAGGGCGTGAGGATGGTCTCATGCAACCTGTCACTCTTGAATTCACTATCGACAACGTTGACGAAAGCTGCGCTGTGACATGCATAGGTGACGTTGATAACGTTGAACTAAACGGTGAGAGATTTCTTGATTTCTGCAAGAGATGCGCTGATGAAGGAAAAATTCCCGCTCATCTCGCTGCAGTACGCCTCCACCCTACTGTAAGAGAGGGACAACGGCAGGTTAATACCACACAGGCGAACAAAGTGGATATGACCAAAGTGAGCGATATCTTCCCGGCTGATCTTGAATTGCGCCGTCAGATCGCGTTGCTGATGGATTTCTTCCACAGCACTCTTCCAGGATACGAGAATTGCCGATGCATCGGCAGCGGAGCCACTACCGGAGTAAGAGAGACACGTCGTGTAATGGGTGATTACATACTTACAGCCGAAGACATGGTTGAAGGTAAGAAATTCCCGGATGTCGCCGTACACGAGGCTGAATTCATTGTTGACATCCATAATCCCGACGGAGCCGGACAGGCTGAAGACAAGATTCAGTATGTCATCCCCTACGATATACCCTACAGATGCTTCCTTCCCAAGGGCGTTGAGGGCATGATGGTTGCAGGAAGATGCATCTCCGGTACCCATCGCGCCCACGCATCTTACCGCGTCATGTCCATATGTATGGCTATGGGTGAGGCTGTAGGAACAGCTGCGGCATTATGCGCGCAAAAGGGTGTGACTCCGAGAGCTCTCCCTGTAAATGAACTTCAGAATACTTTGACTTCAAAGGGAATTGAATTATGGAAAAAATAAAACAGGAAAGAGAGATACCCGTAGTCGGGAAATATGATGTGGTAGTATGCGGTGGAGGACCCGGTGGCATTATGGCGGCGATTGCCGCAGCCAGAGGTGGCGCCAAGACCTGTCTTATAGAACGATACGGTTTCCTCGGAGGAATGGCGACAGCAGGACTTGTTGCTCCGATAAGCGTATTCAACTATAATGGCCGCAGGATAATCAACGGACTGCCATGGGAGTTCGTGGAACGTCTTGAGCAGATAGGTGGAGCGCGTGAAGAGAAACCTTTGGGAAATATAACTTTCTCACCGGAAAAATATAAACTCGTCGCACAGCGGATGCTTAAAGAGGCAGGAGTGGACATCTATTTCCATTCTTACATCACCGGTGTAGGCATGGATAAGAACGCTGGCTCCAACCGAATAGAATATGTGATCATAGATAATAAGAACGGAGCAGAGGCAGTAGCAGGAAAATATTTCATAGATGCCACAGGCGACAGCGATCTGGCAGCAATGGCAGGAGTGCCCATGCAGCCCGTAAAGGGACAGTTACAGCCCGCGTCTCTCATATTCATGCTTTCTGGTGTGGACACAGATGCTCTTCCCATGATACGTCACTCACAGCAAGGGGTGAATTATCATGATCTGATGATCCGCGATCTATTCACCAAATTGCGTGAAGAGGGAACTGAGGATGTACCTATGTTCGGAGGCCCATGGTATTGCGGCATATTGGCTGACGGTATCGTTCTTGTGAACATGACAAGACATTTCGCTGACATGACTGACAATCGCGTGGCAGGCGATATGGAGTGCCTGCTGCGTGAAAACGCCCACCGCTACACGGAATTGCTGCGTAAGTATATCCCGGCATTCAAAAATGCGGAGTTGATAGCGACAGCACCTATGACAGGTATCCGTGAGACCCGTCGTATAAAAGGAGCACATACACTTACCGGCGAAGAATATCTCGAGGCAATCGACTTTGAGGATTCCGTAGCCCGCGGCTGCCATCCGGTCGACATCCATTCAGCCAACAGCACCAACCAGAGGTGTCAGTTCATGAAAGATGCCGGATTTGTGCCTTACAGATCGCTCTATGCTACCGAATATCCCAATATGCTCGTAGCTGGCCGCAATTTCTCAGCCGATGAGGTAGCTTCGGCTTCCGTGCGTGTCCAGGCATCTGTGATGGGACTTGGTCAGGCAGCGGGAACAGCGGCAGCCATGTGTGCCGAGGGCAATACAGACGTCAACGGCATTGACACGGACGAACTGCGCAGACGCCTTGTGAATATGGGTGCTAATCTCTCGAAATAACTGTTTATACGTATGTGCAAGATAGTAGTCATCGGAAGCACCAACACCGACATGACAATACAGTGCGATGTGCTTCCATCTGTAGGAGAAATTGTTGCCGGCCGACAATTTCGCGTATGTCCCGGAGGAAAAGGTGCTAATGAAGCGATAGCGGCATCTCGCCTTGGTGGCTCTGTCAGCCTGATTACCAAAACCGGGAACGACCTGTTCGGACGTCAGGCCAAACAGATGTTCAGCACAGAGGGTATACGCACTGATTATATTTTTGCAGATCCCGATCACCCCTCGGGTGTGGCTCTGATTATGGTGAATGATTCCGGTGAGAAATACATTTCACTTGCCCAGGGTAGCATTACAACACTCTCCCATCAGGAAATTGACAAAACCCGAAGTGAGATAATGGATGCCAAGGTGCTATTGATAGAGCTGGAGACACCTATCGAGACGGCACTTTACGCAGCGAGAATAGCTGCAGCCAATAATGTTCCCGTGATCATCAATCCTTCGCCCAGGCAAGCTCTTCCCGATGAGCTCTTCAAGCTTTCTACAATCATGATACCGAACCGGATGGAGGCTGAAAAACTCACAGGTGTCAAGGTTACGGATTTTGAAGCTGCGAAGAAAGCTGCGGTCATACTTGCCAAGAAGGGCGTTGGCACTGTGATAATCACAATGGGACACCGTGGAGCGTTTATGTATCGCAACGGAGAGTCACACATCATAGATGCAGTAGACACAGTGGTAAGAGACGCATCCGGAGCCGGAGATGTATTCTGCGCCGCGATATGCGTGGCGATTAGCGAGAAAATGGATATGCTGGATGCCCTTCGCATGGCGAGTGCGGCAGCAGCCTTGCAGGTCTCTCGCGAGGGAATGATAGATGCTATTCCCTATCGTTATGAGGTTGAGCAACTGATGAACGGTTGAGACAATTATGATATAAAGTCTCAGAAAAAGAAGTTCTCAAAACCTCAGCTTCAATCCATGCTGAGAAATCAAATATCTTGAGAAGCTGCGCTTCGAACACATCCTGACGGATGTCATCGAGGCGCGGCTTTATCTTATCCCAGATCTGCTCCCTCTTTCTTGTCGACATCAATGCATACGAACCTTTAGCAACTACTTCCAGAATAAGGTTTTCCATCCTATACGCCTTCCCTGATTTTGCCATCTCCCGCTTCATGGAACGTGTCTCGGAATATATGTAATCCACATCGTTCATCTTATGGTGAATTATAAGTGCTGTTATACGCAGGATTCGGTGAATGGGCAGATCACAAGTCTTGTTCATTATCGGTCTTACAAGAGCTTTACGTGCCTTCTTATAATCACGGAGACCTATATTTACAAGTGCGCAATATAACGATACTTTTGATTCCATGGAAGGATTCAGTTTCTCTATTGCAGCCGGTTGCAATGCCTCGCACTTTTCGATAAAATCCTTTGCCTTGCGGAATTCACCATGATCGAGCATAGGAAGAAGATTATAAAGACCGACAAGAGCGTCGATATGCATTTTTACCATATGCGAGGGATGACTGATTGACTGAAGCCTCTCTATCAAGGCGGGCATCTGTTCATATCGTCCTGTCTCACGCATATTCTCAAGCATATTCTCCAGAACAGCCACATAAAAGAGAGAGTTGTCCTTACCGGGATTATCAGCGATAAGATCCTTGAGCTGAACAAGAACATCGGAGGCGGACTGCTCGTCACCTACCGCCATGAGAAATCCGGACTGGAACAGAAGGTGGCGTTTCTGAGCCTCGAAACTCCGTGATGCCTTACGTGCAAGATTATATTCCTTATATACGAGATCATTGAATGAATCTTTTTGCATCGAAGATCTAATTGCCCCCTTATAAATCGTGCGGTGCATAAGCAATTCATATAAAGACGATTGCTCATAAAGGCTACGTAACGCATCAAGAGAATTGGTAAGCGAGAAATGCTTGTTGATTAGCTCTTCCTCTGATATTCCGGGCATATTAAGATGCTGTAGATAATCAAGTTCCAGACGCGATGCCATCATCAGCGCCTCGTTGCGCTCAAGCTCCTTTGCCTCCTGCTTTACCTTTGACAGGATATCAAGCGCAGCGGGAAATATTGATTTTTCAAACAGTATCTTGGCCTTTAGAATCTGCGCCATAAGCGAATAATCCACATCTGCATTCTGCCTCAACGCCAATAGTTTGTCAAGCAACAGCTTATACAGATATGAAACCGTCACATTAAATACGGCTGATTTCTCAATCTTCTCGAAAGCTGTCTTAAGCTCCTCGACAGAGGTGAGACCATCCTTATCTATAAGGTCAAAGAGCACTATATAATCTGCAGTGCTCTTTTTACCAAGACGGAAGCTTCTCTTCTCATTCTTCGATAGCGACCGTACAAGTTCAATCAATACCTCGGCATTCGTCATGGCTGGTAAAGGAAACGTTTTATCGACCGTTTAGGCGTTTTCTCAAATTCCTCATTCATAATCTTGAGTTTCTTAACCTTGCTGTATGCAGGAAGTTCCTGATTGAGTGAGGCAAGATTATCCTCCATTATTTTCTCTGTTTTCTCACGGTCGATATTCTCTCTGGCTATAAGCTCCATATCTGGATATACCAGCGCCTCAAGTTCACCATGATTATCAATTATAAGAGATTCCGCCACATATGGAAGATTATTAAGCTTTGCCTCAATCTCCTCGGGATAGATATTTTGTCCGGAGGGTCCGAGAATCATTGTCTTGGATCTACCCATAATTGAGATGAATCCATCCTCATCTATGATTCCCATATCACCGGTGTTCATCCATCCTGAATCATCTGGCATGACCTCAAGTGTAGCTTTTTTATTCTTATAATAACCCTGCATGACATTGGGGCCCTTGACCCAGATATTTCCCGGAATCTGAGCCGGATCCGGAGAATCTATTCGACATTCCATACGATCCATCATACGTCCGACCGTATGAGGCTTGGATTCAGTTGCCGGAGCATATGTCAGCAGCGGACCGCATTCTGTCATTCCATATCCTACTGTGACAGGAAACTCTATACGATACAGGAATTTCTCCACATCAGGATTCAGCGGTGCACCGCCGATTATGATCTCCCTTACGTTACCGCCGAATGCCTGTAGCAGGTTCTCTTTGACTTTGGCAAGCAGACGATCGTCAACATATGGTATATGCAAAAGGAGCTTCATCATCGGCTTTTCAAGCAAAGGGAATACTTTTGTCTTGATTATCTTCTCAAGAATCAAAGGCACAGTGATGATCAGCTTAGGCTTGACATCGGCAAATGCCTTTAGAATTACCTTCGGAGAGGGCAGTTTTGTAAGGAAATTCAGATGACACCCCTGGCAGAAAGGATGCAGCGACTCAATTGTCATGCCGTAGAGATGCGCAAGCGGAAGCATATTCACGATGCCGTCTCCGGCATGAAGATAATCTATATTGTCAAGACAATAACGGATATTGCTCCATAATGAACGGTAAGGAAGCATAACACCTTTTGACATACCTGTTGAACCACTCGTGTAATTGATCACAGCAAGCTGTTCCGGCTCACAATCGGCATATTTAACATCATTCTGGGTGAAGCTATATGGGAACTCCTTACCGAAATATTCATTGAGGTTATTACGTGTCTCAGTCAGCTTCTCACTTCGCGACAATGGCATGCCGAATTCACTTATGTATATTGCTCCTACAAGATCGGGCATAGCTTTTTCATCAAGGTTCTCCCAGATTGCGGCATCCACAAACAGAAGTTTAGCACCGCTGTGAATCAGAAGATGAGTCACAGTATCAGGCTTGAACTCGTGAAGAATAGGCACTGCCACCACACCGGATGTGAGACATGCAAGCAGCACAACCACCCAGTTGGAGGAATTCTTGCCGCAGATCGCCACCCTGTCTCCTTTCTTGACACCGGCAGCCTTAAACATGATATGGATTTTGGCTATCGTCTCTGCCACATCCTTATACTGGTAATTGATTCCCCCCATATCGGAAAGAGCCATGCTGTCCCAGTTTTTCTTTATTGATTGCTCTATCAGCTGATTTAAAGATTCCGTCTGATTTTTGTTTTTCATAATAGTGGATAATTAGAAATGTTATTCTTTGGGATTGTCTCAGTCTTTAAGTAGCTGTTCAAGACGGCTTCTTATCTGAGACACGCTCTCACCCCTGCTCACAATCACGCCTTCCGGATCAAGGAGCATATGGTGAGGAATACCTGAGAATCCATAGATATCATAAGGCACTCTCTGCGTATTATATATAACGCTCCATGGAATTGAATGTTTCTTGACCATCGCCTCGGTATCTTCAGTTTTATCCCTTACCGCTACACCTACTATATCAAACCCCTTGTCATGGTAATCAGCATAAAGCTGCTGCATTTCAGGAAGTTCCTTAATACAATAAGGACACCAGCTTGCCCAGAAATCCACAAGTGTGTAATGTCCCGGAGTTATGGCTGACGAAAACAACATTTTCTTTCCACGCTCATTCTCTCCGGAGAAATCGGTATATTTCATTCCCGGTGCGGTTTGAGCACGGTGACGAGCGAATTCCTCATAATGTTTAGCTCTGCGTGTATCGCGGAAACCTGCCGGGGCTAAATTTAAAAAGCTGTCAACCCGTTGAGGTTCAGCATATTTGAGCCATTCGATACCGAAATATTCTCCTATCGCGTTATCTTTATTTTCATTATATGTCTTTTCAACATAATCAAGATACATTGTCATGTCGTCAAGATTCTCTATAGAATCAAGAGATGACAACATCGTGGAGAATCTGTCGTTCAAAGGCGTTCCGGAAGGGACGCTCATAGAGTCGCACAATTGCGCAGTCCCCTCCTCCATGATATAATATGCACGGATACGACCGTCTATGACAATCTGTGTGAACAGAGGAAACCTTACAGAGTCATTCTCTGTAGATGCAAACGATGCCTTCCCATCAGTCACCACAGCAGTAGCCAACACTGTTGAATCAGCAAAATTCATCACCTCTACAGTTTTCCCTTCATATTTCTCAGGGAAATTCATCTCTATCTTACTCTCTTTCTTGCAGGCGGCAAAAGCAAGTGACACCGCCGCGCATAATATAATTGATGCAGTTTTTTTCATTGTTTTTTTATTTATTACTTCTCAACCATGATACGTAACACAAGCTTATCAGTCTCCTGCATTGCCTCTCGCCCTATTGAGGTAAGATTACGTATCGTCTTGTCTATATCCTCGCTGATGATTCCTTCGCTTGAGGAAACACATTTGCCATTCATGGCAAGCATAGCCGACATCACCGCCGTTGAGACACCGGATGATATTTTCATCGCACATGCCGGCTTAGCACCGTCGCAAATCATGCCGGTAAGATTCGCCACCATATTTTTTATTGCGGCGCATACCTGGTTATAATCACCGCCCATGAGATATACAAGTCCCGCCGATGCACCGGTGGATGCCACCACGCAGCCGCATAGCGCCGACAAACGTCCGAGACTCTGCTTGATATATATGCTGGTGAGATGACTGAGCACAAGTGCCCTGATGGTCTGCTCTTCCGTGGCATCGATATCCTTGGCATAACTCACCACCGGCATTGTGGCTGTTATTCCCTGGTTTCCACTGCCTGAATTAGACATCACAGCGATAGGCGCGCCACCCATTCTGGCATCACATGCCGCTGATGTAAGAGCCATTATATGCTCCATAGGAGAATCTCCGATCAATCCCTGGCCGCTGTTTAACACTGCACCCAACGAATGACCGAATTTCCCGGTCATACCCAATTCGGCTGCAGCGCTGTTAAGATCCTTGGCAGCAAGTATGAAACGGAGTTTCTCGACATCGGTTTCCAAGGCAAAACGATAAACCATGTCGGCCGTAAGAACTATATCCGCATCATCGCTGCCGCAGCAATCTGCCTCACAGCATTTATCAAGGATAACTTCACCGTTCTTCTCAAGATATATGAAATTCTGGTGAGATCCGGAAATAATCGCTTTTGCTGTCCTGCCGTCTCCCTTCACTTCAACATCTATATGTAGATTTGACGGGGCATCAACGCAATGGGAAATAGATATATGATCCCCTGCGATGTATTCTCGACCACGTTCCACGGCTGCTTCATCCACATCGCGAAGCACCTCCAGACCATACTCCGACTTACCGATCAACGCTCCGAGAGCCACAGCAATAGGCAATCCGATCATACCGGTTCCGGGAATCCCGACACCCATGGCATTCTTGATTATATTACCACTCAATGAGAGCGAAATACTCTCTGGAACACATCCGAGCATTTCTGTCGCCTTAGCCACGGCAAGAGACACAGCAGCAGGCTCTGTGCATCCGATTGCCGGAACTACTTCCCTTTTTATCAGGGATATTATCGATTCTATAGTTTTTTCATCCATCCTGTAATATGGTATTGGTTTTAAGATTAAGAAGTATATGACTTCTTCTATTTAAGATGTTTTCAAAGAGGCAACTGACCGTTACGGCTCTGCTCCACCTTCTTGTTACGCCAGCAATTGCGGCAGACCGATATATAGCGGTCATTACCCCCTATCTCCACCTGATCACCCTCTGTTATTATCTCTCCACGCGAGTCTATCCTCGCATTAACGATGGTTTTACGCCCGCAGTTACACGTTGATTTGATCTCATCAATCGTATCCGCAATCTCAAACAATCTCCGCGAACCCTCAAAAAGATTCGTACGGAAATCTGTCCGCAGACCATAGCAGATAACGTTTATGCCATAATTGTCAACAACCCTCGCAAGCTGATCCACCTGCTCGGCGGCAAGGAACTGGGCCTCATCCACGAGAATCCATTCCGGATGACATCCCGTGCCATCAACCATATCGCGGATCAGGGCAAAAAGGTCTGTGTCGCGATAAATCCACTGACACTCACGCTCAATACCGATACGGCTACGGATGACGTTCTTCTTCTCACGCGTATCTATCGAAGGTTTGAAACAGAGGTAAGACATCCCTCTTTCCTCAAAATTGTATGCTGTGGTAAGCAACATGGCTGTTTTAGCAGAACCCATGGTGCCATACCTGAAATATAGTTTACCTAATCTTTTCATGAAGAGTATATTTGGACAAAAACTTTGAGTCCATATCGCGAATTTACAAAAAATATCCTTAAGTTACAAAGTATTTTCCCATACAAAACAAATACAAGCCAGTTTCATTGAACCTTCCGTTATATAAAAAAAGACCGCGATGCGGGAATCCCTTCATCGCAGTCTTGAGTATCTGACGCTGATATGCTGTTACTTATAGCGTGCCCAACGAATTATCTCAATAAAATTGGGTTTCTTGCCATGCATGAATATTCCGACACGGTATATCTTAGCACAAAGCCAAATCATGAATACAAATGAAATATAAAGTAATACAAGCGACAATGCCATCTCCCATCCGGGCACTCCATAAGGCAGACGTGCCATCATACCCATCGGAGATGTAAACGGAATTATCGACACCCAGAACGCAAGTGTGGAATCCGGATCACTCAATATCGCCATCGATCCTACAATACCTATAATCACGGGCATAGTGGCTATAGACGACAATTGGCTTGCATCCTGAATATTGCTGACAGCAGACCCGATAGCTGCGTAAATTGACGAATAAAACAGGAAGCCTCCGATAAAGAAGAGTATTGTATAGACAAGCAACGAAAGCAGGAATCCGGGATCTGTAAACTGCGACACTGCGCTCATCATCTCTATTGGAACATCCTGACCCATCGACTCAGGTGTCAGGAACGGAGTCGCTATTGATATGACTGTACCGATCAGCACAGCCCAGAGCAGAATCTGAGTTATGGCGACAAGCCCCACTCCCGCAATCTTTCCAAACATAAGCTGGAAAGGCTTTACTGATGATACCACAAGTTCGAGAACCCTGTTGTTCTTCTCCTCTATGATCGATGTCATGACCATCTGACCATAGATCAGAATAAACATATAGAGAAGCATGTCCATAGTAAGTGAAAGGAAATATGAGAGTTCCGTAGAGGTCTCCTGATCCTCCTCCCTGTCAATACGCACCGTAGTCATGGTCACATCCGCCTGCACATTTTCCATGATCTTCTTGATATCCGGAATGTTGTAGGTTTCAAGACGCACGTCCTCGATAGCACCCTCTATCTGTCTGGTGATAAAGGCATCAGTCATCATCGATACAGAGCCTCTCGAAAGAAGAGTTATGTCATGTGTGGGATCTGACACAGCATCCTTGCCGATAACAAGAATCATCCCCGCATCCTCATTGTTTCTAAGAGAATCAACACTCGCTGTCGCGACTTCGAACGCCACCTCGTCATTCCCCTCCAGACGTTGAGCGACAACTCCGGTATAATCCACAACCTGAATCTTCTTCAGTTCCGATTTATTGAAGAACATGAAGAATGCAGGAGCCAGCATAAGCAGGATCATAACGACAGGCACAAGAATTGTGCTTATAATAAAACTCTTGCGCTTTACCCTCTCAAAATATTCGCGCTCTATGGTGAGCAATAATGTATTTGCCATATTTTTTTATTTTTAATTATCAGAGAGATTAACGACCCATTTCTTGCTCGTTCGCTTTGACCGCTGCAACAAAGATATCATCCATCGAAGGGATAAATTGCTCGAATGTGCAGACATCCACAGCCTCATTTACAGCCGAGATAAGTTCCCTTTTCTCACCGGCATTGCCAATCCAAAGCGAAGCGGTCTGATTCCCCATCTTGTCGCAGTCTCCGACCTCCGCTCTCGCACCGATCCTATCGGTAGCCTCAAACAGACGTCGCGTATCGCCACGGTATGTCAGCAGATAACGGTTATCGGCAAAACGCTCCCTGACTTCCCCCACTGATCCGGAAAGAATATTATGCGATCGATTTATGAGCGTGATATTATCACAAAGTTCCTCCACACTGCTCATATTGTGAGTGGAGAATATTATAGTAGATCCTTCATCACGCAGTTTGAGTATCTCTCGCTTTAGAATGGAAGCATTTATCGGATCGAAACCTGAGAACGGTTCGTCAAAAATCAACAACTCCGGTCGATGGAGCACAGTAACAATAAACTGCACTTTTTGCGCCATACCTTTCGACAACTCCTCAACCTTCTTGTTCCACCAGTCTGAAATCTCCATTCTCTCAAACCATTCCTTAAGGCGTGAGGTTGCCTCTGCACGCGACAGACCTTTGAGTCGGGCAAAGAATATTGCCTGTTCCCCTACCTTCATCTTCTTGTAAAGACCACGTTCCTCGGGAAGATATCCGATGCGGCATACATCATCGGCAGTAAGCTGATGTCCGTTGAATGTCACCAGACCTGAATCAGGAGCCGTGATATGATTTATGATCCTTATCAACGTTGTTTTTCCGGCCCCGTTAGGTCCGAGAAGACCATAGACTTTTCCTCGCGGAACCTCCACCGACACATCATCAAGAGCACGATGATTGGTGAAATCCTTTGTTATGTGCTCGGCTGTAAGTATATTATCCATTTTAATTAAATTTGGTTTCTGAGTTTATTCTTTCTATCAGCTCATCCCTTGGAATACCAAGGATCTCTATCTCCTTGAGAAATTCCGGAAGAGTTATATCAAAAAATTCTTTACGTCTCGCTTTCATCACTTTTGCCGAGGCATCCTCCATGAGTATGAATCCCATTCCCCTCTTCGGCTCAATGAGCTGAAGATCCTGAAGATTTTCCATCGCCTTCAGTACTGTCCGCGAGTTCACACCTAAATCTGCGGCAAGTTCCCGCACGGAGGGTATCATCAATCCCGGACTCCAGCTGCCGCTGATGATGCGATTGAAAGCATAATCAACAATCTGTTTGTATATGGGTTTATTGTCGTTGAATTCCATCATATCCACTTGTCCTATAGATTCCGCTTATTAAGCGCTCTGTAATTCAAGAACAGCATGACAATTGTAAAGGCTGCCATTATCAAAACCGTGACAATCACAAAAGCCGATTGCCCATAAATATCATGTACGATATTCATCACCTGATCCTGTGGCAACCCTAATGGTTTGGGTGGAACACCGCTCAAACCGATCTCTAAAGCTTCATTGAAAGCCGAGACAAATCCATGTACAGCTCCTGCCAATCCTGCAACTATCTGGATGACAAATACAGATATTATAGCCTTTATGATACGGTTTGTATGTGCAACCATGACAACATAAAAACACGTCAGCACAGTAGCAGCCGATGTAAATACATTTACAAGAAATAGCAATGCCATACTCTTGTCATGAAAACATTGATACCGCATGGAAACCAGTGATAGCACATCAGGATGCTGAATATCCGGTATTTTGGTATAAAGCCATAATGATAGTTCAGGGAAGGCAAATACCGAAACTGGAATCATCACAAACAGATACACCATATAAAACACAAATTTCTCTGATGAGCTTGCCGGTATCATCCTCTCGATAATACGGGTATCGCCGGCACGGACAAAAGCTAACGGTGAGAACAGAAACATGTATGAAAGCACCGTAAGCATAATTGTAAATATGCATACTTGGGCAACCTCCCCGATCTTTAAAAGCATCAACAGTGAAAAAAGGATTGTGACAGAAAAATAGAGAGCCAACTGGCCTCGTATCACAGGAGTGTGATACGCCGCAAATCCGGCTACTCTCTTCCATGAGAACCGGTCATTGACCGATATTTCGCTATTAATCATCTGACAAATTATTTTTAATTAGCTTGCTGAATTAAACAGTTATTTCTTGGAATGAAGAATATCTATTATTCTCCCTCCGGCAGGTGAACGCAATGCGGAATATAGCAATCGCCAGTCAACTCGCGTTGGATAATCCTCTATTGCCGGCAGAATGTTCAATACCCGTCCCATCTGCACTTCTGCATATAGAGCTTCATCTTCTGCCGCACGGCTTACCTCGAATGCAAGCCGTGAAGAAACATCATCCTCGGTTCCCGAATAGATGAGCCTACCTCGGGAAAGGATCATGACACCATCAAACAGATTCTCAAGCTCACTGACAGTGTGAGTAGATACCATAATAGTCTGCCCCTCGCGAAGAGATCCGGCAAACATCTTTCTTAATGCCCCTTTGCTCTCTATGTCAAGGCCGTTTGTTGGTTCGTCAAGCAAGAGCACATCCACCCCCAGTGCCAGAACATATGCCAGTTGCGCCTTCTTACGGTTACCAAGCGAAAGAGACTTCATAGGTTCGTATCCTGTAAGGGAGAAAGCCTCTAAATTTGAACTGAACAATTCCGGAGAGAATCTCGGGTAAAAACGTGAATGAAGCTCCGCAAATTTCCTGATAGTCTTCCCTGGAAAATAAGATCTCTCCTCCAAAAGAAAAGATCTGCCCATTTCAGAAGGGCGGTCTGTTGTGCAAGAAATCTCCCCGATACGACAGGCACCGCAAGTTGGATGAGCCAATCCCGCGATGACATGCAAAAGTGTGGTTTTACCGGCACCGTTCTCTCCTGCCAGAAGCACGACACCGGATCCGACATCAGCTGTCACTGATGCCAAAGCCGGCACACTCTTTTTAGTATAAGAAAATGTTATGTTGTCTAATTCTATCATATCTCTGCTATAAATTAAACCCTAAATCATCTTATCAAGTTATTGCTGTTTTAACAACCGATGCAGTGTTGCACCCATCTACAACACTGCAAAGATAAATATAACTTACCTAACACGCAAGATTATTAACACATGTTAACAATTAACGAACTAAATTATAATATCGGTGTCGGTAAACACGTATAACCATCAAAATATTGGAATTTAGATCTTGACAAGCCCCATTATATGTCTTACATCACGCAGAGACGCTGAGGCGCAAAGTTTTGAGTTGGCAAATCCGGTGATGGTGATAAAGATCACGGAGAATCGCGTGGCGATTTGGGCAAAGGCGCGGAGCATGACCGGACGGACTCTGTGACTCAG